>Ga0209491_10000338_pt1 | contig 91971 bp, 70 predicted proteins | sample BON02_FD_187213 | JGI IMG/M metagenome (GOLD analysis project Ga0209491, IMG submission 187213) | Freshwater microbial communities from Lake Bonney liftoff mats and glacier meltwater in Antarctica - BON-02 (SPAdes) (version 2) | ecosystem: Environmental > Aquatic > Freshwater > Ice > Glacier...
GGCATCGGGATGAGTTGATCCTGCGCGACCGCGATACGGACGCCAGTGGGACGCTCGACGAGCGGCTCTATGCGACGATGGATTACTTCAATGGGACTGCGATCCTTGATGCCTCAGGCAATGTGGTCGAACGTTACGCCTACAGTGCATTTGGGGTTCGACGGATCAAGGCGGCGGACTTCACACCACGAACTGAATCGGACTACAATTGGGAGTTCGCATACAAGGGGCAGTTCCGGGATGCGGAGACGGGCTGGTATAACTACGGCTATCGGTATTATGTTCCGGAGCAGGGGCGGTGGATCAATCGGGATCCCATCGGGGAGAGGGGCGGGGTGAATGTTTATGGGTTTCTTGACAATAGACCGACTGACCAATTTGACGTATTGGGGCACCATCCGTCCGATACTCCGAACGGTCCAGCACCCAGCTTTAAAGATGGTTTTAGTTCAGGCCTAGGGGAGTATCTTGGGCATAACCCCTCTACAAACTGCGGAACCACAGCGGTGCGTCCCGATATTGCCTTCGACCCAAAGAGGCCACCCGGAAATGATACGCTTCGACCTAACCCTTCAAATATGGAAAATGAAGGATGTCGGGAAGTTTCTGGTGCCGATGAGTGTAAAACCGAAGGAAAAGACTGTGAAAGACATGTAATTGTCTACTTGCCAAAGGGCCAAAACTGGAATGATGAAACGAAACCTCCAAATTATCACGCCGCAGGACAGAGTGAATGCGGCGGAGACTATTTTCACCAAGGGGGAACAAGTGGGCCAATTTTTAATGCCGGAAGTGATCCTCGTCCTGAAGCGAATGCGTATTATAACAATGTAGGTAAGCCCGATCAAGAGTTAGAAGAAACGCATTATTGTTGTCCGATGAGCAAAAAATGAAAAGCATATTAACGGCAATCTTCGTGTTGTTTGCTTGCTTACAAATCCATGCAGACCCTATTCAAAAAACTATTGAAGAATTGATACAAGATTGGGACACCGATGTAGCACGAGAGTTTTCGGAAGTAAAGATCCGAGCGGCAGAGAATACTCTTGAATACAAGAAGACTATTAGAAATCTAGAAAGTACGAAAAAATTAATCAGAATTGTGAGTGGGGATGCGGAAAAGCTAAATATTACCTTTTCAATATCACAGAGTTTCAAGTGGAGCGGTCAACCCGGGAAAATCTATTTTCCATTTGTGTTATGCGAATTAGTCAGAGTTGATGCCGACGCCCTCATGTATTACACAAAATCCGATGAATCGGCACTAGAGGAGCTCGTTGGAGGGCTGTTTTTCGGCTCTTCGCTGGTTCGTGTGGAAAAAGGGAAAAACTGGCGTGAAAATGGGGGCAGGTAAAAATGGCGCTGCATTAAACGGGTGAGTGGATTGGTGGGAGGTGCGGGCACAAGATCTTCTGCAATCAAAAAGGTGCGTGCCAGGCGTACCGGTCTTAGAATTTAGAATCTCAATCCTTTCTGTTGCGGACCGAATTGATTTCGAACGGTTCTACCAAATTGATATCGTAGCGTTTGGGGTGCTTTTTCCACGCCCTCATCGACTTGTGCATTCAAATTCGTCGTAGTGCATTTTCGCAGTACGACGGCAGGGGCCGTTCTTACGGGGATCAGGCGGAAGTCTGCCCTTCGGTCATCTAGATTCGGGGTCAGGCAACATTCCTTGACTCAAGCGAAAAAACAGCGGACGCCGAAGGTGATTCGGGCGAAACCCCGCCCGGAGCCCTATGAAATTGAAAGGGACAGGTGAATTATTCGCACCCAACGCGATAAGGGGCTTGGACGGACCGCTCTTATCCGCTAGAATTCGAGAAGCGATGAGCATCGGATCTCCCTTCCTCAATTCTTCAGCACGATGGTTTCAGCGATCCTGCCCAACTCTCGCGCCGCGTCTTTCTATCGCGGGCATCGTAGCCATAGCCCTACAATTCATTCGTTCTCATCTAGCAGCCCTCGGCATCGTAGTCATACCCCGAAACGGGATGGCAAGGCACTTGGCACGATTAGGCCGAAAAACGAGAAGCAAAAGGGGCTCGTCACAACACTACGACGACAAGAAGTGGTCAACCCAAGCGCGTAGTCCAGAATGCCACAGTCCCGGTAGAATAAAGGAAGCACCACGCGAATCCAGTGCCAAGGTCACTCGGAATCACAAGGACGCCCGCGAATTCTGCCACTACGATCCGACACCGCGAACGATCCGCGAGCAGCGTCATTCGAGCGTGTGTTATTACGGCTATCGGCATTATGTTCCGGAGCAGGGGCGGTGGATCAATCGGGATCCGATTGCGGAAACGGGTGGGTCGAGTCTGTATGGAAATGTCGAAAATAATCCTATGAACACCGTTGATTCACTTGGATTGATTACTGTTAATGCAAATCTTCCGGAACCAGCGTCGGTTTCTATAACGAGAGTAGGTTCCGGCGGTAGTTGGACAAGGTTTCCAACTCGAAGTGTAACCTGTCAATGCGAGTGCATTGAAAAAGAGTGGAGTGTGATCTCGTGCAATGTATCTGTAACGGCCGGAATAGTGATTGATTTCAACGACGTAAATTACTACCCAACCGGGGAAGAAAAGTCAACTCCGACCCCATGGAAAGGGATTCTGGGACACGAACAACGCCATGTCGCTGATCGGAACAATTTGGTCAGAACTCATGTAGTCGATGTTTTGTCGCAAGTCTCCGGCGGACCCTATAGCTCCGAAGAAGCCTGCAATCGCAGAAGAACCCAACTGGAATCAAATTTTCAAAGTCGCTTAGATCGAGTTTTTACTAACAAGCGAATATTCCCATCTCATGATAAGGACCCTAACACACTTGCGCCCGCTCCAGCGGAGCCGCACCCCCCTTCTCCCGGCACTCCTCATCGTCCATTTAATTGAGACGAAGTCTTTGATGCTTAGCATTTTGGCGCTCTGTTTCGCTCCGGTTAATTCCAAGGCGGTGACTGAAGATGAACTGAGCAGGATCGAGGAGGGCTTGCGGAATGGAAGCATAGAAACATTACTTGAAATTGTTGGTCCCTGTCCGTACAAAATAGAGAATCTGAGGTTCTCTGAGTTGGGAGAGAAACTTCCAATTCTCCATTTTACTGTATCGATTGGTTCTGAAAGTGCAGTCAGGCAATTAGTTGATATCGGAATAAATATCAATCTGCTTGACGACTTCGGAAATCTCGCTGGAGAAATTGCGATTCGTTCCAAAAATTGGAAAATAGCCGAAGTCCTGGAGAGGAACAAGCTAGAATTCTTGGATCACACAATATTCTGTTATTTTACGCGCGTGTTAGGGTTTCCGGTATCCAGAGTTGGTGATATTGTAGTAAAGAATCGAGATGTAACTGACGGCAATCATAACGTTGTATCATGGTCGCTATCCGACGATAGGAGGAGCGGAAAGATTGAAATATTTCAGTACAACGATGGACTGCTAAGCGGAAAGCTGGTTGGGATATTATCCGAGAATTATGGGTATTTTGTCTTTGATCTAAAAGATTCACTCATTCCCTAACAGCCTGTTGAAATACCCTTCCCAAGTCAAAGCTTGTGGATAGATTGGCGGATGTTTGAGGAGCGCGATACGTGATTAGGGGTCAGGCGACATGATTTGACAAAGCGAATGTCGAGGGTGGATCGGAGGAAACCCCGCCCGGTAATTAGGGGTCACGGTAATTAGGGGTCATAATTAGGGGTCATAATTAGGGGTCATAATTAGGGGTCATAATTAGGTAACAGTTTAGCTGATTTTTCTCAGGACGTATTCGGAAAAAGCTGAGCATGAGCCTGATCAATTGGGCCGTTAAACAGCGACTCAAAAAGATCGATAACGCAGCCGTTCTGTAATTTTACCGTTTGGGCGAGGCTGCTGAAAATGGCCACGTTTTCCGATCCAGTTTGGCTTCGCGATCCAAGGCATACTTTCCGAAAAATGACGAGCGCTCGCAACGCTCGCTCTGCATGATTGTTCGTCGGCGGTCCGCCAAAATTGATGAAGGCGAAGACCTCATCGTACTCTCGTGCCCCCGGTAAAAGTCTTGCCCGAAGCGTCTGAGCTTTTGCATGCGTTAGAGCTTTCGTTCCGCAGACGCGATCCAAGACTCGCAGCATCCTTGCTGTAAGTTTCTCCCTCGCTTGCTTTCCCGCCGGGATCTCCATGCTGCATGCAAAACGAAAGAGACGAGTGAGTTGCCGGCAGAACCGAAGCGAGGTTGGATCCGGTGCTTTCATCGACGCGAGGACCTCGCCGATTTCCTTCGCTTTTCTCAAGAGATGGGCAAGACAACTCTGACGTGCCTCCACGTCGATCCCATTGTAGGAAGCATACGCATCGGTGACGAGGAGTCCGTCGATACGCTCACCGAGAAGCTTTTTTGCCGCTTCAGTGGAGCGGTGCGGATCGACTCGGAAAACAGCTACCCCTTCGTTCCCTGCATACCACACGACCACGTTCTCGCCATCTTCGCGCCAGTAGGTTTCGTCAGCGTGGACGAGGTCGCTATGACGCATCTTTTGAATGAGATCTTCGTAAAGTGGAGCGGCATTGCTGAGGGCTCGCTTCTCGAATCCGAGGCAGCTCGCGGGAACGAAGTCTAGACCGAAGAGATCGCTCATTAGGTTCTGAATTTTGCGGTAAGGCAACTTGGTTTCGTGGCGCAGGTAAAGCGCGGCAGCCTTAGCGGCGGGGCCAATGGGGGCGAAAGGCAGTTCATTATCAAGTGTATCAAACACCTGTCGCCGACACCCCGGACACCAAGCCGTTTGATGTTGCCAAGAGGTAACAATGGTGCTGGGGCGCAGGATGATATCTTCTTGAAGATAGGAGGGGAGACGGGGTCAGGGAACCAATATTCAATTTCCCTATCTTTCCCTCCTCGCCGTTCACCCGCCGGTGCACAGCCGGGAGCAGGGAAACGGGGAAGCCAATGGGAAGCGGTGAGAGCGCAATGCCGGGGGCTTGGCAAGCCCCCTTCCTTGGTCTCCTGCGTTGGGGATGCTCGAGAGAAGGGGTCAGAAAGTAATATTCAATCTAACACTGACCTACAACGCACGACGGGGACGACCAATCGGGAAGCTTCGATGAAGGCGGATCGGCAGGCGGGGTTTCCATCCGCCCAAGCGGAGAGAGCGTTGGTATCGAGGATCATGCGCGATCTTCCTCGTCGATGTTCTCGAAGCTTCGGAGATATGAACTTCGATCTGACTGGGGATCTTAGCTTTCTTTAGTCGCGTTCAACGTGTTTCATGGCAGCTGGTTCGCCCTCTTTGGACTTGGCTTCTTTCTGGCGTTTTTTACGGCGCTTTCGAGCCACCGCTCCACCGGCCCGAACAGTCACAAGACGACAAGGTTTCCCCACTGCCCGCGCGTTGAGTGCCCAAGGGCTGCTGATCGTTCAACCCGGCCTCGCAGAGACCGGCTACAGAATGAGCCGATGATTGTAGGTGGGGGCTGTGACCCCGCGTTGGGCGGCCAAGAGCTATTGATCGCCCATCCCGCACCGCTTCGATCATGACTCCCGACGCAGAGCTTTTTGATGCATCGGAGGACGCCCGGCTGTGCCTCTCCACAAAAAAGCCGCGTCTGTTTCCAGACGCGGCTTTTTCAAATGGTCGGCTCCGAACGACTACCGTCCGGGCGTCGAAGCTCAGGCTTCAGCGGTTTCGCCGGCGGTGACGAAGGCGTCAACCCACTCGATGAGCGCCATCGGAGCGGAGTCCGAACGGCGCTGGCCGAGTTTGATGATGCGGCAGTAACCACCCTGACGGTCGGCGCTGGCGGGGGCGATCTCTTCGAAGAGCACCTTGGTGCTGCGTTGAGCGAGCTGGTTGCTGCCGAGAATGGTGATGGCACGACGACGGCTGTGAAGAGTGTTCTTCTTGCCGAGGGTCACGAGTGACTCCGCGAAGGGGCGCAGGGCCTTGGCTTTTGCGAGGGTCGTCGTAATCTGGCGGTGCTCGATCAGGCTGGCGGCGAGGTTGCGCATGAGCGACTCGCGGTGCGCCTTGTCGCGCTGGAGTTTGACGGTTTTACTTCTATGTCTCATCGGAAATAACGGGTTGGAGAGGGGGCCCGGACCGCACTTTCAGGCGATCCGGAGAGGTCGTTGATCAGTCGTGAATATTCTGGGCGATGAGGGCGGCGAGGCCGGGGCCTTCCATGGAGCGATCGCCACCACCGAGGAGGGAGGAGGTGAAGGACTGCTCGAGTAGGCTCGGATCGATCGACATTCCGAGGGAAAGACCGAGCTCGTGGAGCTTGTCTTTGATCTCGTTGAGGGACTTCTTGCCGAAGTTGCGGTACTTGAGCATCTCTGCCTCGCTCTTCATCGCGAGCTGACCCACCGTGGTGATGTTCGCGTTGTTGAGACAGTTGGCGGCACGGACCGAGAGCTCGATCTCGTTGACACTCATGTTGAGGAGTTTCTTGAGCTCGGCGTTTTCTTCGCTCTGGGTCTCGGGGCGGTCTTCGATGAGGATCGCATTGTCGTCGTAGTTCACGAAGACGTCGAGGTGGTGACGGAGAATGGCGGAAGCCTGGAGGAGCGCATCGTGCGGCTCGACGCGGCCGTCGGTCCAGATCTCGATGATGAGCTTGTCATAGTCGGTGCGCTGACCGACACGGGTGTTCTCGACGGCGTACTTGACGCGTCGCACCGGGGAGAAGATCGAGTCGATTGGGATCACGCCGATGGGCATGTCCTGATGCTTGTTGTCCTCGGAGGTGTTGAAACCACGACCGACGCGGACTTCCATCTCGAGGTTGAACTTGGTGGCACGGTCGAGGGTGCAGATGTGGAGATCCTTGTTCACGATCTCGTACTGGGAGATCTCCTGGATGTCGCCGGCCGTCACGTCACCGGCTTTGTCGACGGTGAGGGAGAGGGTCGCGGGGGCGCGATCGTCAAAGTGTTTAAAGCGGATCTGCTTGAGGTTGAGGATGATCTCTGTGATATCCTCGACGACTCCGGGGAGGGATGCGAACTCGTGCTGGGCTCCGGCGATGCGGACGGAGGTGATCGACGCGCCCTCGAGAGAAGAGAGGAGAACGCGGCGGAGGCTGTTGCCAATGGTGTGCCCGAATCCCGCTTCAAAAGGCTCCGCCGTGAATTTGGCGTAGGTATCGGTGGCGGTGGCTTCGTCTTTGGCAAGACGATCGGGGATTTCAAACGGAGCTAGTGCTTTAGACATATGAGGTGTAGGTAGCCGGGTTTCCCAGAGGTAGAGCGATGACTTTTCACCAAACAGTGGTGAGATACCAAGGACCGACGGCGATTAACGTGACGCCCAGAGTGCGGAATATGGTCGAGATTCGCCCGAAGTAAACCGCTTTTTCGCCCGCCCCCACTATCGGGGCGATTCGGGGCGGGGCTCCGGAGCGACTTTCGCCCCGACCGCTTCGTCGGCTTCCCGTTTTTCCACGTCTTTGGGATGTTTTGAAAAGGACTCGAAGACATCCCCGACGACTCTGTCGGCGAGCAGCCCCAATTCGCTGAGAATGATCGCCTCGGCCTCGGGTTTCAAGACCGATCGGTTGGGTTCGTATCCGCCGACCGAATAGGAATCCGCCGTCGCGAGGTAGCCGATGTTGCCGTTCGCGTATCCCACGATGACGGGGATGGCGCGCTCGGCGATGGCCTCTTCCAGCTTGAAGCCGAACTCGACCATGGGTTCTCCCGGCATCGTTAGCAGCAAGTAGGGGCCGATCTTCATGGCCATGAGTTCGGCCGCCTTGTCGGCCTCTTTTCCGGGTAGCATCACTACCTTGCTGGCGACGCGGACGGGGTAATGGTGGGTCCGTGTCTTCAATTCCTCGCGCACGACGGAGCGGGAGAGCGAGCGGACGACGGCACTCCCGAGGTCGCGTCCCGCCCACTGGATGTCGGCTTCGTCGGCGCAGCGGTAGGGAAACCCCGGAAGATTCGGGCGGATGTCGCCCGCGCAGCCCTGCAGAAAAAGCGCGCTCGTCTCGTTGCCATAGACGGCCTCGACAAAGGTCTGCGCCTCGCCCGGGAAATCGGCGCTCATCTTCGGGTAGCCGGTCGCGTAGGGCATCGTTCCCTTGTCACCCCAGGTGAAAAAGCAGGGGTGGCAGACGGCGTGCATCAGCACGGCGACGGGAGTGAGGGAGCGACCGTCGTCGAAGCGCAGCACCTTTACCCTGGGGTCATTCGGCCCGTCGGGGTTCAGGCTTACAACAGCGCGACCGTCGATGATTTTCCGGCGGTTGATGCCAAAGGAGATTTTGTCTTCGCCGTAGCCGACCGAGACCGGGCGCAGGTCCGATGCCGCCTCTTTTGCTGTCGCCGTGAGTTTGGCGATGAGGTCCGCTCCCCATCGCATGTTTTCGACAAACCCGGGGGCCGAGTGATTGTGGGAGGCGGTGATGAGAATGTTCGCGGCGGGGATGCCGGTCGCCTTTTCGATCTGCTCGCGCACCGGTGTTACGAGTTCCTCCCAGGCCCCGATGGTGTCGAGGGTGATGATTGCCGCCTTCGTTTCACCGTCGTCGAGCACGAGGACGCCGGCGCGGAGAGGATCGCGGACGCCCTGCACCTCGCGCCGATGACCCGTGACCCAGACGCCCGTTGTCTCTGCCGGGGTGATGTCCACTTTGGCGGCGCCGGCCCGGAGATTCGACTGGACCGCAAATTGCCCATCCGGCAGATCCTGCGCGATCAAGTCGGCGGCTGCAAAAAAGGTGATCGCAAAGCCGAACTGCAGCAGGAAGGCGGGGAGAGGGGAACGTTTCATCGGGATGGGAGAGGGTAGGCTGCTTGAGCTTCGCAGCTCAATCCTTTTCCTGCGCTGGAGGGGACGTGATTGTGTGCCCGGTCGGGATGTCGCAGGCAGTAGACGTGGACGCACCACCGCGTCGCGGCCCCCGAATGATCAATTCGGAGGGACACCGAACGCGGGGTCACAGACCCCACCTACAGGCCGCCCCATGGCGCGTCGGAGGGCGGGGGGCAAGGGTGCGTGTATGTGAGCTGCCACTTGTCACCTGACTTTACGGAAACACAAAAGCCTCCGCAGTCATCTGCGGAGGCTTTGTGGTTCCATTGCCCGTGCGGGAGATCTCCGACCGGGCGATCGACATGGAGTGGGTTACTTCTCGGACTGTCTGTTGGAAAAGTCGGGTTTGGCCGGGGCCTGCGCGGCCGAAGCAGCGGGGGAAGGGGACGCAGCAGTGCGCGGCGTGGTCGGCGTGGTCGGTTTGCCCTGAGCGGGAGACTTCGATCGTTCGGCTCCGGCACGCCAGAAGACACGGTCGCTGCCGGACTCCCAGGCGTTGGCGTCCCAGGGACTGGCGAGCGGGCCGGTCGTCGGCACGCCGATTTTATCATTGGCGCTGATCTCAGCGGTGAAGGCGGCTGAGACGAGGGCGAGAAAAGCGAGTCGATGAATCATTCCAGAAGGCCGGACGGGTAAGAGGTCGGCACGTCTATATTGTAATAATTATGATAATTGTCAATAATTATAAAAGAGTGAGTTTATTCCGGGCGGTTAAACACGGAACAAAGCCCCCATTTTTCGCCCAAGGATGATTCCGGCTCCGGTGATGGTCACGGCGAGGAAGATCATCGCCCAGACACCGAGGGCCGAGGCGAGATTGGGACCGGTCCCCAGCGAGGAGATCAGGGCATACATGGCTTTTGTGATGGGGTAATGCTGTTGTTGCTCGGCGAGGATGAGGGAGTCCGAGACTTCGAGCATCGCGAAGGAAAAGGCGAGGAGAGCCCCGGCGATGAGGTTCGCGGCGATGAGGGGCAGGGTGATCTTGCGCAAGGCGCGCAGCGGGGTGCTCCCGAGATTCTGCGCGGCTTCTTCGAGACTGACGCTGGTCTGCTGGAAGCCGGCGGCGGCCGCGCGCACCACGAAGGGCAGGCGGCGCACGGAATAGGCGATCACGAGGATGAGGATGGGATCTTCGCCGAGGATGAGGAAATCGAAGGGCTTGCCCTCGCGGGTCATCGCGAGGTAGCCGAAAGCGAGGACGAGGCCGGGCACCGCGAGCGGGAGCATTGCCATGGCGTCGAGGAGCTGGCGTCCGGGCAGACGGGTTCGCACGACGACGTAGGCGATGCCGATGCCGAGGAGGATGTCGAGCCCGGTCGCGAGGGAGGAGTATTTCAGCGAATTCGCGATGGAGTGGATCGTGAGCGGGTGCCCGAGGGCGTCCTCGTAATGTTGTCCGGTGAGGGCGGTGGGGAGCAGGGTGCCATACCAGTCATTGGAGAGAGAGAGGAGGATGACGCCGAGATGGGGCAGTATCGCGATCGCCGTGACGAGGGTGAAAATCCCGGCGCAGCACGCCCCGACGAGCGGTGACGCGATCTGAAGAGTCCGCCCCGTCGAGGCCCGGCCCGAGCCCGAGAAATTGTCCCGCCCGAAGAACCATTTTCCCGCCAAGTAGAAAAGCACCGTGGCGACGAGCATCACGACGACGAGGGCGTAGGGGAAAGGATTGCCACTGAGATCCTTGAGCCCTTCGAAGATCTGCACCGAGGTGACGCGGTCGTAATCAAAGACGAGCGGCACGCCCAGTTCGGTGAAGGCCCAGATGAAGATGATCGTGGCTCCGGCGAAAAGCCCGGGCATGATGAGCGGAAAGGTCACCCGGAAGAGCCGCCGGACCCCGTGGCAGCCCAGATTCTCGGCGGCTTCCTCCATCGCCGGATCGAGATTCGCGAGGGCGGCCGAGATGTTGAGGTAGGCGATGGGGTAGAGATGGAGCGCGTTCATCAGGACGATGCCGGCGAGGCGCCCCTCCCCGAGCCAGTCGAAGGGCAGGGTTGCGTCCATCAGGCCCAGATCGATGAGGAAGGTATTGAGCACCCCGGCCTGACCGAGGAACTGCCGCACCCCGAGAGCCCCGACAAAGGGCGGGAGGATGAGCGGCACGAGGATGAGCGCGTTGAGGATCTCCTTTCCCCGGAACTGCCAGGTGTTGCTGATGAGGGCGAGAGGCAGGGCGATGACGAGGGCGAGGGCGGTGGTGAAAAGCCCCATGTAAAAGGAATTCACGAGGCCCTCGACATAGATCGGGTTTCTGAAGAGTTCGGTGAAATAGGCAAAAGTGATCTTCCCGTCGGCCGTGACGAAGGCCTCCTGCACCGTGTGCCAGATCGGAAAGACGAAAAACAGCGCGAAGAAGATCGCGGTGAAAGCGTATATCGTGATGGCGAGGGAGCGGGACATGGGGATCGATTATTTTTCTGCGCCGTAGTCTTTCGCGATCTCGCGGTAGTGGGTGCGATAGGTTTCCGCCAGCTCGCGCGCCATGCGGACCTGGGCGACTTTGTCGGCGCCCTTCAATCCCGGGGCGATCTCGCCGAGGACACGCTCGTAGGAAATGGGGGCAACATTTTCAAAACGGGCGACGCCCTCGGCGGGCAATCCGGCGGCGATGAGCGCCTCCCAGGCGGCGAGCTGCTCCTCGTGCGGGTCCATGCAGGCGCCCCGGATCACAAAACGCAGCGCGGCGAAGAGCGGTCCGGTCCATTCGGGATGGTAGGTGAAGCCGGCCGTGAGTTCGTAGGGATTGACCTCGGGATCGGTCATCGAGGGCTTGTTTGCCTCGTTGTAAAAATCTTTCCGGATGGGCGGGCGACGCAGGGCAAAGCGCACGGGGCCACCCTCGGTGCCGGGGCGGTAGTTCCAGAGTTTTTGCCCTTCGGGCGAGAGGACAAACTCGATGAAGCGGTGCGCGAGTTCAGGCTGGGGAGCGCCGCGCAGCATGCCGATGGGGTCGGCTCCGATCGAGGTTCCACCGCGCGGCATCACAAAGTGGACCCTCGATTCGCCGGTCGCGGGGTCGCGAAAGAGTTCGTTGAAAGTGCGTCCGTAAAAATCGATACACATCCCGACGGCAGCGTCGCCCATCGCGACATCGCGCGGCACCTTTGCGGCCGAGTCGGTGAAGTAGCGGCTGTTCGCACTGATCCGCAGGATGAGTCGCATCGCGTCATCCCAGCCGGCGGCGATAGCGTCCTCTTCGGCTAGACCCCGCTCTCGCTGGATCGTCTGGATGCGCTCCTGGACGAGCATTTCAAAGGCCTTCGTCGTCGAGCCCGATTTCGTGGGATCAGCGAGGGCGATCTGGCCGAAAAGACGCGGGTCTTCGAGTGCGGTCCACGTCTGCGGGATCTCAGTGATCCCGAGTCGGGCGATGACGTCGCTGTTGTAACAGATCCCGAAGGCGGAGAGGACCGTCCCGACCCAGCGGAACTCCGCGTCGCGAAAGGGTTCGCCGCTGACCGAGGCGGGCATGACGGCGTCGCGGAACCAATCGGGCTTTTCCTCCGCAAGAGCCCCCGGGCCGAATCGGCCACTCGCATCCCGTGCGACGAGGAAGCCGGATGACGCCTGCCTTTCAAAATCGTAGGCCCCGCCGCCGAAAAAGAGGTCGATGCCCACGCCGATGCCCGACTCGAGGAAGAGGCTCCGCGCTTTTGCCTCTGCGCTCAACCCTGTCCGGTCAGTGATTGCACCCTCTTCGGTCGCGGGTGGATCGAGCTTGGGGTTGGTGAAGGCGTCGCGAATCGCGTAGGAGAAAGGCAGGGCGGTATCCTTCGTCCAGAGGGTCTCAAAACGTGACGAATATTCGGAACGCAAGAATCGGGCGATCTCTGTGGTGCCGCCGGGCTGACGCCAATCGACGAAGATCTCGCGGCCATATTTTTCGCGCATGTGCTCAGCGAAGGCCCGCCCGAACTCGGACTGGATGGACTCGTTGTGCGGAGTGATGATGACAAGTCGATCGCCGGGAGCCCCGTGCAGTTTCCTTTTTGCTCCCTCGGGCTGAAAGGCGAAGGGAGCCACGAGGACGGCGGCGAGCAGGGTCAGGACGATGGAGAGGCGCAGGACCACGGAAGAGTGGGGGAAAAGATCAGGAAGCGGGGAGGATGACGATGTCTTCGGGCTTGGCAGTGGCGTAGAAACGGGCCCCGGTGTCGCGGATGACGCGGCGGGGATTCAGCTCGGAAATGTGAAGGGCCTCCTCGCGGCCGTCGCATTTCAGTGCGTACTGGGCGGTCTCGCCGAGGTAGATGGACTCGGTGAGCCTGCCGGCGATGGCATTCTGCACGGGCGGAGCGGCGTCGATCGAGAGGCATTCGGGCCGGATCGAGAGGATCACCGGTTCATCGGGCGCGGGTTGCCAGTCCGGTGCGACGACGCGACCGGCGAGTTCTCCGATCCCGGTGCGAACGTAAAAATTCTCGCCCGAGACAAAGGCGAGAGTGCCGGGGATGAGATTGGTCTCACCGACGAAACCGGAGACAAAGGCCGATTGCGGTCGGCGGTAGAGCTCCTCGGGCGTGCCGATCTGGGCGATGTTCCCGGCGTCGAGGATGGCCATACGATCCGCCATCGAGAGGGCCTCTTTCTGATCGTGGGTCACGTAGATCGCGGTGAGACCAAACTCTTTGCAGATGCGGCGGATCTCGCTGCGCATTTCGACACGAAGCTTGGAATCGAGGTTGGAGAGTGGCTCGTCGAGGAGGAGGCAGCGCGGGCGGATCACGAGAGCCCGGGCGAGAGCGACGCGCTGCTGTTGGCCGCCCGAGAGCTGGTTGATCTTGCGGGTTCCGAGCCCTTCCATTTTGACCATGGCGAGGGCCTCTTCGACGCGGCGCTTGATCTCGGACTTTGCGAGGTGCCGCTCTTCGAGCCCGAAGGCGACGTTCCGGAAGACGTTCAGATGCGGCCAGAGAGCGTAACTTTGGAACATCATTCCGGTTTCCCGCTTGTGCGGCGGCACCTTCGTGACGTCGTCGCCGTCGAAGTGGATCGTGCCCTCGTCGGGCAAGTTAAAGCCGGCGATGGCCCGGAGCAGCGTCGTTTTCCCGCAACCCGAGGGACCGAGCAGGAAAAAGAGCTCGCCCGCCGCGATCTCGAGGTCGAGATGATTGAGGGCGACGACGTCGCCGAAGCGTTTTACAAGTCCTTTGATGTGGATCGATACCATGGCCGAGCCCGATGTAGCGGATTTTGGAGCAGTGGACAAGGAAATATAAACTTCCGTCAAGTCCGCATGAAAGGTCTCGCACGGATCGCTTCTATCTGGTTGCATGGACTCGTGAAAAATCTTTGGCGAACAATCGGGCCGGCCATGGTGGTGGCGGCAGTAGTACTTGGACCGGGTAGCATTCTGACCAGCTCGAAAGTGGGGGCGGGATTCGGCAGTCTCGGGATCCCCGTCGTGATCGCGGCGGCGATCATGATGATAGGCATGGTCGCGCTGGCCGCCCGCATCGGGGTCAGCTATCAGGGCAGTGCCTGCGACGAGCTGGCGGCAAGGCTGGGGCGTCCGCTAGCGGTGGTAGTCGGCATCATCCTTTTCCTCGTCGTGGCGCTATTCCAGTCGAGTAACAATATCGCCATGGTCGCGGGCCTTTCCCCGCTGATCGAGATGATGAACGGCGGAAAAGCCGTCGGGACGACCGGGCAGATGTGGATGCTGCTGCTCTTCAACGGGGTCCTCATCGCCATCCTCTACCTGATGCGCGAGCTCTACCAGTCGGTCGAGAAGCTGATGAAATTCCTCATCGGCGTGATGGTCGTCGCTTTTCTTTTCAACTTTCTCGTCGTCTACCTGACTCCGCGCTCCTTCGAGTTCGTCACGCCGAAGAACCAGGGGGACCTCATCGCCCTGCTCGCCTTGATCGGAACGACCTTTTCCGTTGGCGGAGCTTTTTACCAGAGTTATCTCGTAAAAGAGAAAGGCTGGGGCATCACCGACGCGAAGCGCGGACTCACCGACACGGTCGTGAGCATCTCGGTGCTCGGACTGGTCACGGTGGTGATCCTGCTGACCTCGATGCGCGTCTTTTACGGTCGTCCCGATCAGCTCGAACTGACGAGTGTCGACCAGGTCGCCCGCCAGCTCGAGCCGCTCTTCGGCTCGTGGGCCACGGTGATCTTCAGCCTCGGCATCGTCGCGGCGGCTTTCAGCTCCTTCCTCGTAAACGCGATGATTGGCGGCACGGTGATGTCGGACAGTCTCGGAAAAGGCAGCCGACTCAGCGGCGGCTGGCCCATCCACCTCACCAGCGTAGCCTTGCTCACCGGCATGGGCGTGGCGATGGTCTCACTCAGCCAGAGCGGCAGCACGGTGACGCTCATCACTTTCGCCCAGGCGCTCACGGTGGTGGGGAACCCGGCACTGGGTGCGACCCTGCTCTACCTCGGCACGAGACCCGAGCTCACGGGAGCGCGCCGCATCCCGCGCTGGATCCTGGCTCTCGCCACGGTCGGCTTCTTCGTCTCGTGCGTCGTCGCCGTCCGCACCGCGATGGCCGTCTGGGCAAAAATCCAGGGATGATCGCGGCTTGATCAGCGGGCGGCCTGGGCGGGCGCGGCCAACGGCGCAGGCGGGAGCGCCTGGGTCTGCAGGCCGAACTTCTGGAACATGGTGTTGTCGTGCCCGTAGATGTCGCGGTCGAAGCGCACGCGGCGGTCGCCCATGATCGTGCAGGTCCAGTAGTTCAGGTAAACCGAGGTCGTCTTGCTGAGACGCTCGCGGCGGTCGTTGACGTTCGGGTCGTCCATCGTGGCGCGGATCGACTGGGGGCTCCAGCCGGGATTGTTGCGAAGGATGAACATCGCGAGATCGACGGGGCGTTCGACGCGGACGCAGCCCGAGCTGTAGTCGCGGTCGGCACGCCCGAAGAGCTCGGGGTGGTTCGTATCGTGAAGATAGACGGCCGAGTCGTTGGGAAAGATGAACTTGATGAGACCGAGCGAGTTGTTCGGGCCGCTGCCCTGGCGCATGAGGAGCCCGCCCGAGGCGACTTTGTTGAGATTGTCGACCGTATTCGGCAGGGAACCCGAGGAGCCGTAGGAGGTGATGACCTGGTAGTTGTTGCTGCGCATGTAACCATCTGGCCCCTCGGGGGCGGAGAGGGCGGCGGGGATGAGTTTGCGCCGCGCGATGGAGGTCGGAACGTTCCAGGTGGGGCGGAAGTAGACATCCTGCACCTTGCCGTGGAAGACGGGGGTCTCACTGATGCCCTTCATGCCGACGACGACCTTCATGACGGCGGTTTCCCGCTGATTGGCGTAGATGCGCAGGGCGCTCTCGGCGATGTTCACCTCGATATGCTCGGCGACATCCCAGGTGCGGGGCATCCAGCGGAGCCGGTCGATGTTGATGATGATCTCATTGACCCGATGGGACACATCGGTATTCAACTCAATCAGGGTCTCGGCCCCGATGAACCCGTCGGGCTCGATCCCGTGGCGAAACTGGAAGGACTTGATCGCCTCGCCGGTGCGGTTGTCGATTTCGCCCTTGCGGCTTTTCGCGGCCCCACCGGGGAGGTCGCCCTCGGCCTGGAGACGTGAGGTGAGAAGATTCAGCTCGGGATATTTCGTTCCGGGGCCGGCGGGATTGGCGGTGGCGGGCAGGTCGCGCCATCCGCCGAGGCGGTTGAGTTCGCGGTAGCGGGCGAGAGTCTTCACCAACTCCTGGTAACGGGTATCCTGAGGCGGGACGACTTGGAGGAGATGACTCGCGAGCTGGGACCCCGGCTTCTGCAGGGCCTGATCGAGAAACTGGTAAGCCGTGACTTGGCGGGGGATCTCAGCCCACTTCGGGTGGACCTGACGGGGATCGACGAAGCCGTAAGCGAGCGACTGGATCGCGTAGAGAGCGAGCTGGGTCGTGCCCACTTCGACGGATGCGCGCTTCGCGGGATCGGCACTGGGGTTGCGCCACTGGGCGTCCCAGGCGGCGAGTTGGAAAAGCTCGGGTGAGAGGCCCTGGGCCTCGAGTGACTGGATGAACTGGGCGAGCCCACCGAGGTGCTCACCGCTCCAGACCGGCGCGTAGTTGCGGGCTTTGTACCAGCCGTTGATGCCGCTGCCTGCCTTCGCCGCCTGGGCTTGAATGGCGGCGTTGATGTTCTGGGCATGGCCGAGCTGGAGCGAAGCAAAGCTGGCGGCACACAGGAGAAGAGCGAAGAAGGAACGCTTGGAACGCATGGGGTGATCTGTTAATCTTTCTTAAGTTTCCCTAGATTTTGGTTTTGTTCAAACATTCAATAGCCAAATCGTCGCTCTTTGGACGGTTTGCGAGGGCAACTTGTTCGAACAAAGGGACGAACCGGACCGAAATTTATTTGAGGAATTCGTTTTTGGAGAAAGACGGATAGACATACGGCGAGTCTTCGCACAAACTTTCACGATGAAATCGACCCTGTCGGCCAGTAATGCGGAACTGCGGGCTATTGCCCCGGCCCTCTGCTTTTGTGACACCCGCCTGCCGGATTCTCGCGCCGGCCAACCGAAGCGGTGAGATGAGGGCTGGACTCGCTGATCTTTACTCCGCGCTGGAGCGCGCGCCCGAGGACTGGTCGGTCCGCATTCGCCTGATCGAAGCAGCGGTCTCCGGGGGTGATCTCCCCGAGGCAAAACGTCTCGTGCGCACTTCGCCCGACCAGGACCGTCACCTCCCGGCGGAGTTGCAGGACAGGATCCATTCTCTCCTGACCCGCCGGGACACGGAGAGCCCCATCGCGGCCTTGCCTAAAGCCGGGGACGGGATCGCATGAGGACGGTGCCTTTTCCACTTGCTCCGGCTTGCCTCGCGCTCCTCACGGCGGGACTCGCAGGCTGTGCGGCGGTGCGACCCGAGGCGAGCGTGGACACTCCGTCTGCGAGTGTTCTTCTTGGCGAAGTGAGAGAAATCACTAGCCTCGAGGGGCTGCCGGCGGCAAAAAACCATCTCGTCGCAAGGCTCACGGCGAGCGATGACTCGGGCGGCGCGCTGGAGCGACGGGTCATCCGGACGACGGCGGACCCCGCGCTGATTCTGCCGGACTCGCTCGCGGCGATGCCCTATGCGAAACGCCAGCGGACCGCTCTCGCGATCATCCCGGGGACGAGGGCGGGAAATCAGAGCGGTCGCGACCGCACCCGCGAGTGTCTCGCCGGGGCTGCCGAGCAGAGCCGGGCGATGGGTTTTGCGACCCACTTCCTGCAAACGGAGGCGCGGGGGACGATAGAGCAGAATGCGGATCTCGTTGCCGGTCAGATGAGCGCGATCTTCGCCGAATCGGACGCGGTCATTATCCTGATGCTGTCCAAAGGTGCCCACGACGTCATCCATTACCTGCAGCACGGCGGCGCCGGGCTCCCTGCCGCCCACCGCCGCAAGCTGGTCGCGGTGATCTCTCTCGCCGGCACGGTGCAGGGCTCGGTCGTGGCCGACTGGCTCGTCACCTCGCCTCGTCCCATCGCCGGGATGACGCGCTCGTGGCTCACCCTCTCGGGACAGGAGGATGGCCTGGCGATGCTGCGCTCCATCGGTAGCTCGCCCTGGGAGGCGGGGCCGGCGGCAAAGATGGCATCCCTTTACCCCGGTCTCACCTGGGTCAGTATTGCGATGGTCCCCGACGGTCCCGACGGTCGCATTCGCGAGCGGCTCTGGTCACCCTTTTTACGCAGTCGGGTTGAGAAATGTGCCCCCGCCTACAGCCCGACCGATGGCCTCGTCGAGAGCGCCGCCTCGGTCCTGCCCGAGACGGTGCCTGTCCCCGAATGGATCGTCGCCGCCTACGGATCACACGCGATGCCGAACGGCACCTACCGCGACGGCAGCCGTATCGCGCCGAACACAACCGAGCCCGGTCGGGAAAAGCTCGAGCCGGAAACCGGCGGGGAAGTCATCAGTGCGTATCTGCGCGCGCTGCCCCAATCGCTGCTCCAGTGAGGAGATCAACTCGCCACTTTCGGGGCGGGACGCGGCGGGAAAGGTTCGAAGTCGCAGGGCACGCCCGGGAAGTTTTCCTGCCGGAAGCGGTCCCAGGTCTGCCTCGTTTCCACCGAGAGGACCCCGTTCATCGCCTCCATGCAGTCGAGGCAGATGAGGGCGCTGTCGAGCATCGCCCCGCCCTGACAGACGCCAACGAGGCCGAATTCTTCATTTCGCGCTTCATCGCGGGTGCGGGGGCAGAGGGCGCACTCGTCGAAGCCGGAGATCCCTCGAAAGTGCTTTTCCTGAAACTCCGCCAGGTTCCGCTTTGATTCCTCGGACGCTTCCTCGAGCATCCCGGCGAGGCAGGGCATGCAGAGCGCATACTCGATGATGACCTCGCCCTTTTTGAAATTCTTCGAGATGCGGTAGCCGTCGGGAAAGTCCGCGAGGGACTCTCCGCACCGAGTGCAAGAGACAAAGGGCCTGTCCTGATAGAAGGAGTGGAGCGCTTCGGGAATGGGTTCGCGGGGCTGGGAATCGTCCGTCATCTCACTCGCTCCAGCCTTCGTTCCACATGATGTGCGTGCCACTCTTTCCGGGGGTGATGACTTCGGGCCAGCCGTTGCCGTCGAGATCGGCGACACGGATCTGCAGACCGATGCCCGGGCCGGCTCCGGTCGGACCTTCGCTGATCAGCTTCTTACTCCAGGAGAGCGAGGCTTTGTCCCAGTCATAGTATTGCACGGTCATCGGATCATTGGCGCCGGGATCTTTGCCGGAGTGGGCAAAATATCGCTTCCCGGTGATGAGTTCGGGCTGGCCGTCGCCGTCGAGATCTTCCCAGGCGAGGGCGTGAGCCTGGGAGAATTTGTCGTCGATGACCCGCTGGCGCCAGGTCGTGGCGCCGTTCGACTGGGACTCGAGTTGCTCCATCCAGTAGAGACCGTAGTTGTGCCCGTTGCCCCAGATGATGTCGTTGCGACCGTCTTCGTTGAGATCGACGACGAGGACGGGGCAGCTCGCGTGAGGCAACTCGAAGTCATTGCGCAAGGTCCAGAGGCCCGAAAAGGGACCGTCGGCGGGGCACTCGAACCAGCCTTTGCCGAAGAGGATGTCCTCCTGCCCGTCACCGTTGATGTCGCCGAAGCCCATCCCGTGCCCGTTGGCGGACTCGGCGACTGTGTGTTTTTCCGCCTTTACCTTGCCGTCCTCACCGCGGACGAGGCGGTAAATCTCGGTGGGGTTTGCGGCGACCCAGGAATTCGTGATCCATTCGGGTGTGCCGTCCTTGTCGATATCGTGGAGGAAGGCTGCTTCGTTGGCCTTGATGTTCGTGTCGATGAGCTCGTGCATCGTCCACCCCTCGTTGGTGTAGTTCCCCGTGCCGGGATTCTCATACCAGACGAGAGCAGGCAGGGTGAAGGCGATCGTGACAATGTCGAGGTCACCGTCACCGTCCATGTCGTGGAGGTGTTCGGCGCTGTTCTGGAGGTAATCGGCACCGAAGGGAATGAGCTTGCGGACCGGCTGCGGTTTGAAATCCGGCGCGGCATACCAGAACTCGCCCGCCGTGATGTCCGGCTTCCCGTCCCCGTTGATGTCTCCGACGGCGAGACCTTCGTTGTTATCCTTGTGGAGCTGCTGGACGCGCCATTTCAGTTTTGGGGCCTCCTTTTTCTCGCCTTTTTGCTGGGCGGTGAGGGAGACCACGCAGATGGCTAGGACGATGAGGGGAAGCAGGGGGCTGATTTTCATGGTTCGGGTGACAGGAGAGAGGGGGCGACAGGAGTATGATGGGGTGGAAAGCCGGCGGATGGAATCAGAAATTTTTCAGTTCGACGAGTTCGGCCTTCGAGGCATCGTCGAGGACTTCAACGGTCACTCCCTCAAGCCCGAACCCTTTGAGCCCGGCAACGGTGAGTATTTGCCGACCGGGCTCTTTCACTTCGAGGGTGATCTCGACTTCACTGCCCGCGTCGGGCAGGGCGACTTCGGTATCCCCGTGGAAGAGTTCGATATCGGCGAGTTTGCCGGTGAGTTTCAGCCTCACGGGGCCGGCGTCTTTGACCTCGAGGAAAGTGCGGGCGACACCGAGCCGGGTCTTGCCGCGGCCTTCGACTTCGGGCAGCTCGCCCACTGGAATCGCGCCCGTGACGGTCGCGTAGACCGGTGCCCAGAGGTAGTCCGAGACGGCTTCGGTGAAGATCTTTGACCCATAGTGGCCGATGCGGTCACGGGTCGTGGGATGTGGCATGAGCGTCTGCCAGTGGCGGACGAAGCGGTTCGAGGGCGTCTTGTAGTCGCCATCCTTACCCAGCTCGGAGAGGAAACGCACGAGGTGAATGAACTCATCCTCGCGCAACTGGGCGGTGAGGCCGGGCGGCATCAGGGAGACGGGGCTGATCTGGTTGCTCGCGATCTCCGTCTTGGGGATGCGGTTCTCCTTGCCGACCGCGTCGCGCACGACGAGCTCGTTGGTGTCTTCGCGGGCGATCGCGCCGGCAAAGGAGTCGCCGTTCTTCAGCGTCACGAGAGTGGTGTGGTAGCCTTCTTTGATCTTCTGGCTCGGCTCGAGGAGCGACTCGATGAGGTAATCGACCGGGGCGCTCGCGCCGATGCTGACCATGTCGGGACCGATCACGCCACCCGCGCCGCCGATGGCGTGACAGACGACACACTGCAGCGAGGCGCGCCGGTAGATCGCTTCGCCGGCGTGAGCATCGCCTACCGTGGCGACTTGCTGCATCATCGCTTCCATCTCGGCGGGAGTGAGCGCCATCTTCATCGCCTTGAGGGTGCCTGCTTTTTGCAGGGCGGCGACGAGAGCCTCGGGCTTCGTCGCGGCACTGCTCGCTTTTTGCACCCCGAAGAGAGCGATGGGCTGGGGGAGGGTTGCCTCGGCAAGCGCGGCGGTGAGAGCGACGGGGCCCTGCTTGTTGGCGAGGAAGGCGTCGTAAATCCCGTGCAGATCCTTGCCTCCGGGCGCGTCGGTGAGGACTGCGACGGCAAGTTTGGCGCCTTCGTTGGGATTCATCTTCGTGCGGCCGATCACGGCAAGGGACCGCAGAAGGTAAGACCCGGCGGCATTTTTCGCCAGCTCGTCGAGCATCGTTGCGGTGGGCGGACCGCCGAGAGCGATGAGCCCCTCCAGCGCGGCGCGACCCTTTGCCTCGTTGGCGGGTGCCTCGAGGAAGGCGGCTTTCAAGCCATCGCGGGCCGATTCGAGCTTCCAGAGACCCGCGAGTGAGGCGGCGCTGGTGAAGGTCGCGAGATCGGGCGACTGGAGGAAGCGCGAGAGACGGGCGGTGTCGCCGGCGGGTTGCAGCTTGCGCAGGCTCCCGGCGCTGGCGAGCGCCTGGAGGATGGTCGTCTGGTGCGCCGGGTGGGCTCCGTCGGAGAGGGCGAATTCGAAAAGGGCATTGAGATCCGCCGCCGAACCGACTTTGGAAATCCAGTCCGCCACGCCGGCGACCTGCTCGTCGCTCGAGAGCTCACCCGAGCCGAGCGCGCTGAGGATCTGCGGGACGGCGACGGCCTCGTTGAGCGCCCGCACCGCGAAAAGCAGCTGGGTCGTGTTGGCAAAGGGATTGCCCGTCTGCGCCGCTGCGGTCCACCGATCGGCGTGCTCGCGACAGATGGACCAGATCGCGAAATCGAGGAATTCATCTATCTCGACACCTTCCAGCGCCCGCAAGGCGATCTTCACGGTATCGGGCGCGGCGAGTTGGGCGAGCACGCTGACACCCCAGAGGCGGACCTGCGGGTGCGGATCGGCGACGGCTTTTTCGGCGAGGGCGAGCGCTTCGGGATTGGACGCGGCGCTGTAGTAGATCGCGCGGAGCGCGGCGGCCCGGGCCTTGTGATTGGCTGACGAGAGCAGCGCGGCGGCGGCCGGAGCATCGAAGCGGTTTATCGCCTGGCTCGTCCAGACCTTGCGGAGGGCAAAGAGGTCGGCATCGACGCCGGCGGGAGCGGTCGCGGACTGCAGGGCGGCCTCGACCGCATCGGGCGTGCGGGCGCGCAGCTCCACCATCGCGGCCTGGCGGGTCCAGCCTTCGGGGGCGTTGCTGTGCTGGATGAGTTCGGCCTCGCTCGCTTTCACGAGATCGGGAGCTTTGACGAGGTCATTTCCTTCAAAGGTGATGCGCCAGATGCGCCCGTGGGCATGGTCGCGGCGGGGATCGCGGAAGTCGACTTCGCCGTGCTGGATGATGGGGTTGTACCAGTCCGCGACGTAGAGGGCTCCGTCAGGACCCATTTTGATATCGATGGGCCGAAAGGCGCCGTGGGTCGAAGAGACGAGGTCCGCGATCTGCGTCGAGGTGTAGGCACTGCCCTTGTCGGTGAGTTGGAAAAGATTGATGCGATTGCCGCGGAAGTCAGGCGCGGCAAGCGTGTTTTGCAGAGCGTCCGGCACATGGCGTCCGGTGAGGGCCTCGACACCGCAGTGTTTTGGCTGGCCCGGATTCAGACCGGGGAGGATGCGCGATGCGCCCGGGGAGGTTAGGAAGACGCTGCGGGGAAAGACGTAATTGATCCCCTGACCGCCGGCCCCGTCGGTCATGAAGCTCTGGCCCCATTCATCAAAGACATGACCCCAGGCGTTGACGAGACCTTTCATGAAGACCTCGGCCCGCCGAGTCTCGGGGCGGTAGTGCCACATGCCGCCGCCGAGGAGCCGGCGCACGCCGTAGGGTGTCTCGAGGTGGGTGTGGATGTAGATGGACTGGTTCATCCAGATCATGCCCTCGGGTCCCCATCGGAAAGTGTGGAGGAGGTGGTGAGTGTCCTCGGTCCCGAAGCCCGAGAGCACGACGCGGCGCTCGTCGGCGACATCATCGCCGTCGGTATCGCGGAGGAAGAGCACCTCGACCGAGTTCGCCACATAGACGCCGCCGTCGCCGGGGAGCACCGCCGTGGGGATGTGGAGATTCGTCGCGAAGTCGGTCTGTTTGTCCGCGACGCCGTCGCCGTCGGTGTCTTCGAGGATGACGATCTTGTCCTGTTCTTCCTGACCCGGCTGGATGTGCGGGTAGAGCGGACTGCTCACGACCCAGAGGCGGCCGCGCTGGTCCCAGTTCATGTGCGTGGGATTCGAGACGGCCGGTTCGCTCGCGAAGAGATTGATTTTTGCGCCCTCGATCAATTTGAATGCCTTCAGCTGCGCCTCGATGGCGGTGTCGGGGATGTCGCGGAGCCCGTTCTGGGCGTGGCAGAGGGAGGTGACGGCGCCGATGGCCGCGATGGCGAAGACGGTCGCGACCCGGGGGGGAAAGGGGAGTTTCATGGGAAAAATGGTTTTGTAATCAGGGGCGTCGGTCAGTTCTTGGGCATCCCGGCGAAGACGCGGGCGCGGGCTTCTTCGACTTTTTTCTCCTGGGCGACGATGAGCGGATCGAACATGGGGATCTCTTTCGCGTTCTGCCCTTGCTCGTGTTTGCGGAAGAGGAAGAGGTAGGTCTCGTTGGCGGGACGCCAGCGGTGAAAAAAGAGCCGGTCTTTTTCGATGATGAGAGACTTCAGTTCCTCGTAGGCGGGCAGGTTGCGGTCGATCAGGGCCCCTTCGGAGTAGCCGAGACCTTTCGCGAGTTCGCGGGCGACGACGGCTTGCCCGGCCTCACTGTAGTGGACGCCGTCCTCGGTCAGGGCGGGCTTGGCGATCTCGCCTTTGAAGGCATCGCCACCGAGCGCGGCAAAGAGGTCGACAAATCGCAGGGAGTTCTTTTTGGCCAGCTCGCGGATGCCGTCGCGGAAGCTCGCGAGGCGGCGGTTGTTCTCAGTCTGGTCGGGGAGGGGCGCGCCGAGATTCTCGAGCGGCGGGGGCGAGATCAGCACTATTTCCCGAAGCCCCTCGCCCGAGGCGCTGCGGACCTGCTCGATGAGAGCCTGATAGCCGTTGAGAAAAAGCTGACGGCTCGGCTCGAGTCCGCCCGCCGAGGCAGCGGCGTGCGGGGCGTCATCGGTCCAGCCCTGATCGACGGACATGGCGGCTTCGGTGCCGTAGCTGAGGAGGACCACGGACGGCTTCGTCTCGCCGAGATTGCGTGTCAGCCGGTCGCGGCCCTCGGCGGGTGGGCCGAAGTAGGAGCGCGCGTCCCCGAAGACCGAGTCACCGCTCCAGCCGAGATTGCGCAGCGTGATCCCGCTGACCGAGGGGCCGGCGGCGATCTGCAGGGTCGTCTCGAGTTGACCGTAAAGACGGGCTCTTTCAAAAAGGGTGTTGCCGACGAGGACGACGCGGTCGCCCGATTTCAGGATCGGCGAGGTCGTCTCCTGCGCCGTGAGAACACCGCCAAAGGTAAGGAGGCCGGTGAGAAGACCGGTGAGGAGGGGGGATTTCATTTCGGGAAAAGTCGGGGGTATGCAAACGAATAGACACCGGTGAGGCGGCGGGGGCCAGTCCCCATACACGCTAGCGGTGTATCAGCCGGGGAAACTCTTGTATCGCTTTTACGGATCGTCTGCCAGTAAAATACGGCGGAGGCGAAGACAAGGGGGCTCGACAGGGTGGATTGCCGGACTCTACCCTCTTCACCCGGGCGCGGGGGCCTCTCGTCGGCCGGGGAAGGGGCGGACCGGGTCCGGACTCAGAAACCCTTTCGCCAGAGGAAGTCGAGCCCGTAATCGGGGTAGTAGGCCTGCACGATAAAAGCGACGAGAAAGTAATCGACGATGAGGTGGACGATGAGGACCCAGAGCAGGCTCTCGGATTTTTCAAACATGCTCCCCTGCGTCCAGGCGAAGAAAAAGACGATAAAGATCCCGCATCCGGTGAAGGCCATGTCGTAGAGCACCGCGGTGTAGATCACTGCCTGGACGGCATTGGCGAGGCGGAAACTGAAGAGCGAGCGCAGCAGGGCGAAGGCCGTGTTGACAAAAAAGAGTTCGTCCCAGATCCCGACGAGATTGATCCCGATGAAGAGCCGGCGGATCTCGGCCGGGTCGGCTACGGGACCGAGCGTCCAGGTGCGGAAGAGTTCGTCGTCGAAAAAAGTGCGATTGCCCCATTCGTAGGATTTCAGGACGACCCAGGCGAGCGGGATCGAGAGGATCGTGTAAATGATGTCGTGCTTCCGCCAGTGGACCGGCCAGAAGCGGTAGCGGATGATGCCCGGGCCGCGCCCGACGCTTCGGTCTCCGAAGTGATGAATGATCGCGGGCACGACGATGACGAGAGTGAAAGGGATGCCGACTTTGAGGAAATTCTCGGGCGCGAGCGAGGGATTGATGTCCGTCAGGCCGAGGAGCACGACACAGCCGAGGAGCGTGGCCATGCGCAGGCGCAGCTTCGGTTCCTCGTCCGTCGCGATGAGCCAGGCCGCGAGGGCCGCACAGAGCCCGCCCGCGATCCACTGGGCCGCCGGGATGAGGAGGACCGTCGCGAGGACAAAAGCGACTATCATGACCCGCCGGCGCGGCGTGAGGGGTAGGTTGAGGCTGGTGATCACGGGACAGTTTCGCCGGAGTGGGGCGGCGGTCAAGGAGATGGTAGTGTTGGCAGGCACCACCCGGCAGTGAACCATGATGCGCAGGCCCCATGTGTTTCAATCCAGGAAGTGAACCGTCCTGTTCTTCACGAGTCGATCAAAATAGATTCCGGCCACTGAGAAGGAACGTGTCGGACGGGGGCGGTTGAGAAGAGAGGGGATCGCACAGGAGGGGCGGCTGTTGAGTTAGTGTTAGATTTGGAATGAGTTCACTGGCCACGTATCCCATTGCCGCCCCGACAAGACAGCAAAGGGAACCACGAAGGTAGGGCGAACCGTCCCGGTGAGCCGATTGAGTTTACGGCCCCCTGACGGCCGGAGCACCCAAGCCTGCGCGGGAGCCCGATGCGGCTACCTTGCGCGATCGGCGACCCGTTCACACTGGCGGGTGAGTTGATTGCGGGTGTTGTAGGTGCGTGTTAGGTGCGTGTTAGGTGCGTGTGAGATTTGGAATTGGTTCCCCGTCATCCCAATCGCCGACGCCGGCGCACATCACCGGCGCATGAAGCCCCAAGCAAATCAACGCCATCCCTTACGCTTTAAGATGGGTCATTCTAATTGTCGTCGAAGGGATCTTTAATAGTCGCTGGAAACTGAGCCCCGCCTCTCAGCTCCGCAGGGGGCTTGGCAAGCCCCTTTCCTTGGGTCTCTTCCCCGTCTCCCTTTGTGGCTTAGTGGCTTTGTGTGAGCCCCCTCCGCAATAAAGAACGAAAACAAGTCTCACCCATCACGCCGAGCGGGTAGCCGGAGCAAAGGCAACGCCACAAAGCCACAAAGAAACTCCCGTCTCCCGAGATCAAAGCGGGCCGCAGGGGGCGGTTGCGGGGTGAGGGAGGGGTTTTATGTGGCTTTACAAGAGTCACAAGATGTTGCCTGACCCCGAAAAATATGCATGCCTTGCTGAGGCCATTGGGACTGGTTTACTGTCGCCCGGCGGCGGGTGGGAACAAAATAGGGCAGGTCACCCCGCGTAGACGACCTCATCCTCCATGAGCCGCAAAGCGGCAGCTTCGGCTTCGAAGTCGATTCCCTCGTAGAGATCGGCGAGTGCGAGCGAAGCGCCGATTTCGGGCAGGGGAATGACCGCGTCGAGTCCCGGGACCACTTCGCGCAGGAAGTCGCCGTTGGCAGAACGTCGGTGAACGACCACAACCGGCTCGCCAGATTCCGCGATAAGGTAGACGGAGAGAGTCGGCCTTGGCGAGGCAGTCGCGGATGGTGGGGAGGAGGTGCGGGTCACGGTAGGCGGCGATTTGAACGAAGCTCATAGAGTGCGAGTTGAATGATTCACGAGAGTTCCGCTAGTTCCGCCTGAATTTGGCCGGCCGAAAAATTGCTCGTATGACAAGTGCTATAGTCACGCCCAACGCCGATGCGGCCGCGGAGAGGAGGACTTCAACAGCCACCATCTGACTGTTGTAGGACATAATGAAAGGGGCGGCCATAGGGGCGATCGTTGACACGGAGACTGGAATAGCGAGCGTTAAATGCTCGCTAAACGGCACAAAGGATCCGCTCCCCAGAACGACCAAAGTGAGATAAACGTAGTAGTCGAAGTAGGGATGTAAATCCTCATTGCCGACTAAAGCACTCAAACAGAGCGTCAATGCGAAAAAGTAGAAGATGGCCGCAGATGCCCTTTTCATGTTCACTCTAACAAAGTCGGGTGGTTCTCCCTGCCGCAATGACAATCACATGCACAAACCTCACGCTGGAGCGCGTCAAATCCCTGATCTCCTGCAAACGCGGAGTTCCCCCCTCCTGCGACACCCATGTGATACATTCCAGCCCAAAATTCACAACCCGTCGGGTTACCCAAACTCGCGCAAATCGCAACCATGTCGGCGAAGAAATTCACATCACACTTCCCTTTGTCAGCACCGCAGGTTGCGTAGCAATAGTCATGCGTAACGCATGCCGCCTTAAACCACATATCTCCAAGTGGATTGGTGCATTTGAGATCGAGAAGGTGATTCAAATCGATATCATCACGTTGAACGAGAGACCCTCGCCCCGAACCATCGTTACATTCGCATGACGTATATTGTGGGCTTAGGCCGGGGTAGTCGATCGTTTCGGTAGGCGAATTCGCCGCGAACGCATACAAGTTGACTCCTCCTGCCTCCTCAATCGGATCCCGATTGATCCACCGTCCCAACTCGGGCACGTAGAACCGATACCCGTAGTTGTATAACCCCGTCTCCGCATCCCGGAACTGCCCCTGGAAGCCGAAGGCCCAATCGTAGAGCGAGGTGCTCCGAGACGTGAAGTCCGGTGCCATGACCCGCCTCGGACCGAAGGCCGCGTAGGCGTAGCGCTCCAGTACGTTGCCCGACGTGTTGAGGATGGACGTCCCGTTGAAGTAGTCCATCGTCGCGTAGAGACGCTCGTCGAGCGTGCCGTTTTCGTTCGTGTCGCGGTCCCGAAGGATCAGTTCGTCCCGATGGCCGGGACGTTCGCCCCACAAATACTGCCGCGCCGCCGTCGTAGCGGTGTCAATTCGTTCCTCCACGGGCTTCCACCGGTCGCTCCAGTAGATGTGGACGACGGTGCCGCCGGATTCCTTGGTGATTCGACGGCTCAGCCCGTCGTAGGTGTTTTTCTGCACGGTCGCGCCGTTCTCGTCCTTAACTTCCACCAGGCGATTCCACGCATCCCAAACCGGGACGAACTCTTTCGGCCACCGCCGAAGCATAGCCGCACCAGCGATAGTCCTCGACCCGGTCGACCATTTCGGCACGGTAGGGGTTCAGATCAATGTAGGCAGCCACGGTCATCAAGGCCTTTTCATCGCCCTCGACGAGGAGGCTCTTGTAGCGCTCTTCCCAGAGAGTTCCTTTGCGGCCTTTTCGGCGGTCGTAAATACTGACACTGCCACGGGGTGAATCGCCACGACTCGACGTCAAAACGGGTAGCCGTGTCGGGCCGGGGCCGCCCTCGGTCCGGCGCGGGTTTGGCGATCAAGGTGCGTTGAGTGCGCAATCGTTCGAGCGGGCCGGGCTCACCTACCTTGGCGACCTTGGCGACCTTGCACACCTCACCAAATCGAGCCCACATTCCACTCCTCCATCAGCTCCACCGGTATATCTTCGAGGAATCGGGAGGGATGCTGCAAGACTTCGCCACTGAACGATCCATACCAGAGGATAGGATAGGTCAGATAGAGTTCATCCTTGGCCCGGGTCACGGCGACGTAGAAGAGGCGTCTTTCCTCCTCGAGACCGCTTTGGTCCTCACCGTCTTCGTCGAGGACGCGGTTGTTGGGGAACATGCCGTCGGCGAGCCAGATGCAGAAGACGACTTTCCACTCGAGCCCTTTGGCCTGATGGACGGAGCTGAGACAGACGGACTCTTTATCCGGTTCTTCTTCGGTCGCGGCGACGGCATCCTGTCCGGCGAGGAGGCTGAGCTGGCTGAGGAACTCCTGCAGATCGTCAAATTTTTCGGCGTATTTCTCGAGCTGGAGGAGATCCTGTTTCCGGCTGTCGAAATTGGTAAACTTGCTCCGCATGTACTCCTCGTAGACCCCGCCGAGGATGGAGGGCATCATGGGAGCGGGCCGCTTGGGATTGCCCTCGGCGTCGATAAGCTCGTCGAGGGTGTAGGCGAGCTGGTCCCAGCCCGGTTTTGCCTTGGCCGCGACTTTGAAAGTAAGCAGGTATTTTGAAAACGAGGTCATGGTGCTGAGCGCGGCGCCTTCGCACCTGGTCCACTCGCGCCAAAGGTTGTCGGCGCCTTTGTCTCCGACGCCCGGGAGCATTTTGACGAGACGTTTGAAGGCCACTTCGTCGCGCCGGTTGCAAACGAACTTCATGAAGGCGGCGGTGTCCTTGATATGGGCCTGTTCGAAGAAGCGCAGTCCGCTCGTGATGATGAAGGGGATGCCGCGATTGGTCAGCTCGAGCTGGACCTCCATGGCGTGGAAATGGGCGCGGTAGAGCACGGCGATCTCGTTGAGCGGGATACCTTCGTCCCGCAGTTCGAGGATGCGCTGGGCGACGAAGGCGGCCTGGGTGTTGGTGTCCTGCAAGGGGGCGAGGGCGGGCAGGACGAGGCGATCGGGCCGGGCGGGGGCGAGGTTCTTGCGGAACTGTTTGGTGTTCGGAGCGATCGCGGCGTTGGCGAGGCTAAGGATCTCGGGGACGGAGCGGTAGTTCGTCTCGATGACGTATTTCACGGCACCGGGGTATTTGTCGGGGAAATCGAGGATGTTGCGAAAGTCGGCTCCGCGCCACGAGTAGATGGACTGGGCATCGTCACCGACGACCATGAGGTTTTTTTGCGGCTCGGCGAGCAGATCGATGAATTCGGCCTGGAGGGTGTTGGTGTCCTGATACTCATCGACGAGGATCCATTCGAACTGCCGCTGATACTGGGCGCATATCGCGGGATTTTCCCGGAGGAGGAGGAGGGGCTTTTCGAGGAGATCGTCGAAATCCATCGAGTTGGTGGCCTTCTTTTTGGCCTCGTAGCTCTCTTTCAAACCCTCGATCGAGGCGGAGAGATGATTGAAATACGGGTAGCGGCGCTGGATCAACTCAGGCACATCGACGCCGGTGTTGGTCGCGAGGCTGAAGATGTCGGCGAGGAGTTCGGGCTTGGGGAAGCGCATCGCCTTGGTATCGATCTCACTCTCGCCGATGACGGCGTTCATGATCTCTTTCTGATCCTCGCGATCCATGATGGAGAAGCTGCGATCCCAGCCGAGGAGGTCGGCGTGGCGGCGGAGGATGCGGTTGCCGATGGAGTGGAAGGTGCCGCCCCAGAGATCGCGGGTGTCGTAGGGGACAAGTTCTTCGACCCGATGGAGCATTTCCTTCGCCGCCTTGTTGGTGAAGGTAAGGAGGAGGATGCTCGCCGCGCTGATGCCGTTGTCGAGGAGATAGGCGACGCGATAGGTGAGGGTGCGGGTCTTGCCGCTGCCGGCCCCGGCGATGACGAGGGAGGGACCCGGGGGTGCGGTCACCGCGGCGAACTGTTTATCATTCAGTTCTGCGGCGTAGTCGATCTGCGACTTCGCGTTCTTCGGGACTCGTTTGACAGTATATTCACGCGCCATCTTCGCCGGAGTTTAGCCCGCGAACACCGCTCTTGCGCAAATAAAACGCCGAACTCCCGTCTGATTTACATTTTCCTCGCGGCAGCTTCCGCCAACTGACTGCGCTCGCCACGTTCCAGGGTGACGTGCGAACTGCAGGACTCGTCGCGGAGACGGTCGCGAGTGTAAACAAGACCATTACTAAGTCTATCCACATAAGGGTTGTCGATTTGGGCGGGGTCGCCCACTAGCACCAACTTGGACCCCTTCGCCATCCGTGTCACGATGGTTTTTGCCTCAAGGGGAGTTAATTGCTGGGCCTCGTCGAGAATGAAAAAACGGTTCGGGATGGAGCGTCCGCGGATGTAGCAGAGGGCCTCGATCTCGATGAGTCCGGACTCCAGGAAGGGGTCGTAGCTCCTTTTTCCACCTCCGGCGGGAAAAGAGTCGTTACCGCCTTTGCGCGGTTTTGACTGCTGTTTGCGCTTCGCCGGCCCACCCTGCTCGGGGGTGAGGATGAATTCGAGGGCGTCGTAGACGGGCTTTAGCCAGGGATCGAGCTTCTCCTCGAGCGAGCCGGGGAGGAAGCCGAGGGTGTCGCCCATGGGGATGACGGGGCGGCTCACGGTGACTCCGTTGTAGGCTCCGTCGAAGGTCATGTGAAGGGCCGAGGCCACGGCGAGGAGAGTTTTCCCGGTGCCGGCCTGTCCGTAGCAGGTCACGAGAGTGATCTCGGGATTGAGGAGGGCATCGAGGAAACACTGCTGCCCCAGATTCAGAGGGCGCAGGGGAGCCCCGCGCTGGATGCGGATCTGTTCGGGGATGACGAGTTTGTGGAAGGCTCCGTCGGTTCCCATGCGGGCGGGCATGGTGCGTTTCTCCCCGGCCTTGAGGAGAACGTATTCGTTCGGGCTGATGCGACGGACATGGGAGGGCAGATCGATGGACCCGGCACTGGCGAAACGCTGGAGGTCATTCGGCTTCAGATCGACGACCATCTGCGAGGCCCCGACCTGGGCGCTGTCGACTTTGTCGTTCTGATAGTCTTCGCAGGGGATCCCGATGGCGAGGGCCTTGAGACGAAGGTTGAGATCCTTGGTCACGAGAATGGTGGGCGCCGTATTTTTCTCGCCGATCATCCGCGTGCAGATGAGGATGCGGTTGTCATTGCTCTCCTGTCCGCGGAAGACTTCCATGAGCTCTTCGACGACGACGCTCCTGGCACCAGTGGTTGCCTGGGCGGGAACGAGGCGGATCGATCCTCCGTCCCGGTTGGGAATCCCGACGGTGGCCTGCTCGGGGTGTTTCGAAAAGAGCGCGGCGAGCTTGCGATGAACGCTACGGGCGCTCGCGCCGCGTTCAGATTGCTCGTTTTTGAACTTGTCGAGTTCGCAGAGAACTTCGAGCGGGATGCAGAGGTGATTGTCGCCGAAGCGATCAAGGCAATCGGGGTCGTGCAGGAGCACGTTGGTATCAAGGACGAAGTTTTTCCCGATCGGGGAAGGGGCCTTCAGTCCGCTCCCGTAGGCCGGGTGCTTCTTCGCCTTTTCACTCTTTCCGTTTTTCGCTCCTCCGCCGGTTCCGAACAATTCGACCTGTACGGTCCCGTTCGAGTTTCCACCGGCGCCCGTGTCGGATTGTAAGTCAGTCATATGATCGAAAAGAATCGGTTCGTGAGAACCATGACAACCAAGAATAGCGAGATTCTGGCCAAATTGTTTAAGAATGTCAAAGTATTATCGGATTTTAAAATTTGACCATGACATCCCGTCCTGCCCCGGGCGCGTGACCGGCGAGGATTTGCTGAATAGCCTCTCGACCTCCACGTCGATGTCGCGGATAATTCGGCAGCCGCCCCTCTCCACCCGGCGTGGGGAACGACTTCGGTAAAAATTACCGGTGCAGAGGAAGAGAACGGTTTGGTAGTCTTTCACGGGATTACTTGTCCCGTTTCTCCAAGCTCGAAACTACTTCGGAAATGTTAAGTATTCGACACGTAGGCGACTCAGGCTGGTGCGGTCTCAGCGAAGATCTCGTCGAGGACGCGGAAGAGGAGGGCGAGGTTGACCGGTTTAGGCAGGACCATCTGTGAGCCGGCCTGGGCGACGGCCCCTTCGGAAAGTTCGGTCGAGTCCACGAGGGCGGTGAGCATCAGCACGGGGATGCGGGAAAGGCGGGGATCGCTCTGCAGGGCAGCCTGGACATCGCCGCCATCCATGCCCGGCATGACGACATCGAGCAGGATGACATCCGGTTGGAAAGCGCGGGCTGCATCCACTGCCTTCGTTGAGTCGTTCTCGATGCACACCTCGTAGCGGCCGCTCCTTTCGAGGTTCATCCTCAGCAGTTGCGTGAAGCCAGCCTCGTCATCGACCAGTAAAATTTTGCGAGTCATACTTATACCCCGATTAAGTTTTTGTTCCGTTGCGAGAATGCCAGTTATGTGCAGGATGTGTCAATTTCTTTCGTCTCATTCAACGTCGTGTGGACTTTTCCTGTCCCGAGTTTAGTGGGAAGGATGACTCGCGCGATGGCGCCGCGCTCGCGGGTGCGGTTGCGCAGTGAGAGCTGTCCTCCGTGGAGTTCCACGATACGCCGCGCCACGGAGAGACCGAGGCCAGTCCCGAGTCCGGTGGCCTTGGTCGTGAAAAAGGGATCAAAAAGCCGACCGGAATCGCTCGGGGCGATACCGCAGCCGTTGTCGATGATCTCGAGGATCACGACCCGGTCGCCCGAGCGGAGCACTTCGCGGGTGCGGGCCCCTTCATTTTTGGTGACATCTTCGAGTGAATCAGCTCGTGCCTGTATTTTGATATGCCGCGAACTCGAGTCCGCCATCGCATGGACGGCATTGATGATGAGGTTAATGAGGACCTGCTCGAACTTCGACATATCGAGGAAGACCATAGGCAGGTCCTTGTCGATCTTGATGGTGACGCACGTGGTCGACCGGGTGAGTTCGTGTTTTATGAGAAGGAGGACTTCATCGATAATCCCCCGTAGATCGGTCGCCTCTCTCATGAGGGAGCGCTGCGAGGAAAAATCGACGAGACCACGCACGATGCGGTCGGCGCGATCGACCGCCCCGCGCATCTGTTCGAGAATGGTAGCGACGTTGGCATCGTCGGGATCGATGCCCTGGGAAAGGTAGTCAACGCCTAGAAGAAGGAGGGCGAGGGGATTTTTTACCTCGTGCGCGACGCCGGCCGCGAGACGACCGATTGACTCGAGCTTCTCGGCCTGGATGAGCTGCATCTGGGTTTGCTGCAACTCTTTGTTGGTCGCGACGAGGTGGCTGTTCAGCAGCTCGAGCTGTTCACGGGATCTCACCTGCTCGGTGATGTCCTCACTGATGCCGACGACGAGGAGACGCCCGGTCTCTTTGTCGTGCACGGGAATCTTGACGGTGCGCAGATGGACTTCGCGCCCGTTTTTGGTCTCGATGATCTCCTCGGGGACCTTCATCAGCTTTCCCCGCTTGATGACGGCCTTGTCGACGCTGCGGAAGTAGTCCGCCGATTCCTGCGAAAATAGATCGTAGTCGTTGCGCCCGAGCGCTTTCGCGGCCCGCAGGGTTGTCACTTCCTCCTGCTTCTTGTTCCAGAGGACGAAGCGGAAGTCGTCGGTCGAGTCTTTCGCGAAGACAGCGACGGGGAGATTATCGAGGACCGATTCGACGATGCTGTGCTCTTCCATGACCCGTGCTCGGATCATAAGTAACAGAAGCAATTGAGAATGAGAAGGAAAACCGCCACAAAGACGAGATTTCCCCCGGATTTACCTCTCAGCGGAAGTCCCGATACTGGCTGCGCATGCTCTCGGTCGCGTCGATCGGTGACATTGAGGACGGCGCCGAATAGCCCTCGGAAGTGACGCCCCCGGCGCTGGACGGCGTGCATCCCGTGAGGAGGAGTGAGAGGGCAAGGCTGAGAGTGAGGAAGGCGACGGTGGCAAGCGGAGATGTTCTCATGGGAAAACTCTGAAGTGTGGCGCAATGAGAAGCAATCGAAAATACTGCGCGTGGTCCGGCAAATTATCAGCCCTGCTGCTCGCGAAGTGCGGAGAGTTCCTTAGCCTTCCGCTGAATCTCTTCGGGCGAGGGGAGGGTGCTTAGGTCGAGCTCGGCAAGGACTTCAGCCGGGATGATACCCGACTGCTGCAGCTTCGTGAGGCAGCGTTTGCGCTCGTCGAGGGCCTTGTCGGGGCTGCGCTCTTTGGAAAAGCGGGACTTTGCCTTGTCACTGCGAGTACGGAGGCTGGAGTAGATGTCACCGCCGAGGAGGGAGGTGATGTCCACCTTCATACTCTCGCGGGCGATGTCCTCCTGCTTCACCTCTTCGCCATTGATCGGTCCCGAGTTGTATTTGGGGAACATGATCGCCACCTCGGGGCAGACTCGCGAGCAGGCCGGGCAGTTCGTTTTGCAGTTGTCGTTGTTCTGCACCTGGATGCGCTTGTCGGAATCGACGCCGTAGACATCGAAGAGGCAGAAGCTGAGGCACTGCATGCAGTTGGTGCAGCGGTCGTAATCGATCACGGGGAACCACGGTTTCCACGAACCGGGAATGCCGGGTTGATTGAGTCCGACGCTCAGCTCGTCGCGCACTGTTGCAACGAGGGCGACGATCTCGTCGGGAGAGAGACCGCTCGTGTCCCGTGTCGCGATCTTCACCGCTCCGCTGCCGTCGATGACTTCAGGGGTGGGGCCGGTGAATCTACCCAGCACGACCACGGGAACCCGGGCAGACCGGCTCATGCGTGAATCGGGGGCGGCGGACTCAGTGACCCGCATGACGGAGTAGCCCTGATCGAGCAATGTCGTGGTGACAGTGAGGCGGGAGTCAGGCGACCATTTCTCAGCACCGTTTCCTTCGTAGACGATGACTTGGACGGGATGGGTGTCGTTTTTCATTTTTCTTCGGTTAGACGCCGGCTGATTTCCTCCGCACTGAGTTCACGCATGTTGAGCACTTCGACCCGGTCGCCTTCAGGAAAGGGGGCGCCGGCATGGTGGAATAGCCATTTCACCGCCCGGGGATAACATGCCACGATCCTGACGGGTGCATCCCCGGCAATCATCTCGCCGAGTGCCTCATCCTTTCGGGCGGACATCTCGCAGAGGTCGGAGACACATTCGAAGCTGGCTCCGGATTCACAGAGCCCGGCGAGAACGGCGTCTTTGGTAGCGGCGGGCACGGCCTGGGCAAAGGCACAGCGGCAATACAGGATCCTGGGAGGGGTTTCGCTCAAAGATAGAAAACAGGTAAGAGATAATTTGGCAGAGCCAAAGATTCGATTCATTCGCGCGGTATTCAAATGCAAATTCCGGGCGCATCGTCCGCGATGGCGCGGGATTTCCGTTTTAAAGAGAGGAAATTTGGGTTTCCAAGCGCTTTATATTCGTTACACTTGCATGGACGTGCCCCACCCGATTCCAGACCCTCGAATTTTCAGCGCTTTTTTGGTCCTAACCATGGCCTTTTTGAAGGCTCCCGAATCCTACGCGCAGGACGCTCCCGCAGCAACACCTGTCGAGACTACGGAGATTCCCGAGCGTTTTTTCCCGGTGCAGGATAGCTCGGGCTTCTTCTGGCAGGCATTGGGAAATGGTGCCCTCGTCTCGGGCGATGCTCAATACCTGCAGTCCGGCCTCAATCTCATCGTCGATGGCGCGGGCTTCGCGCCCGGAAAGGCTTTTGTTCGCGAACCCCGGGCGGGGGCGGAGAAGACGGACCTGCGGCTCGAAGAGAAGCGGTCCGACCTCACGATCACACGAGACATCTGGTTCGACACGCGTCGCTCTGCCGTGCGCGTCTTCGACACCCTCACGAATAGCTCGGGCGCGGAGAAGACGGTGAACGTTTCCCTGCGCACGACTTACCCTTTTGCCTGGCAGAGCCTTCACGGGACAGGCGGCGGACTTCTCTCGAACGAGCCCTCCCTGCAGCTCGGGGCCCGTGACTACAGCCTTTGTGTCCACTTCAGCCCGAGCGAGGGGCGGCATGACACCCTCTTCGTGATGGGTTCGGAAAAAGGCGGGCAAATGGCGGAACTCAAAGCCTCGGCAAATTCGCGGGAGCTCACCTTCATTTACCCGCTCGAGATCCCGGCGGGAGAATCACGGAGTCTGCTCCACTGGGTCATGCAGCGGAATCTCCCGGATGTGTCTCAGGATCTCGCCGCGATTTCCCCGTTTATCCAGAGGGACAGGCTCATCGTCCCCGAGGTCGATCCGAAAAGCCATGCCCGGGTGGTGAACTTCGCCACGACAGCATTCCAGATCGAGGCGACCGCGCCCGCCCAGATCAAGGCTCTCGTCGCGCTGAACCGGCTCACCGACCGCATCGGATTCCACCGGCGGTCCGAGGACATTATGTGGATCAGTCCCACCAATCAGATCTCGGGCACGGTGAATCGCGAAGGTTCCCTCACCATCGGGACCGCCTACACCGGCGATCAGGAGGTGTCGATGGGGGACCTCGCCGCGATCCGGGGGACAGCCGGGAACGGGCGGAATCCGATCATTTATCTCCGCGATGGTCGCGTCCTCGCCGGACCCCTCCGGAAAGGAGAGGTCGCCTGGTCGATCGGGACCAATGCGACTGCCCCGGCGGCAACGACTGCCCCGGCGGCAACGGAAATGGTGGACTTGTCCAGTCTCAATCTTCTACTCCTCGCGACCGGTCCTGATGACGGAGTCGCCCCGGCGAAAACGACCCATTTTTTGAGGTTGATCGACGGGACGGTCCTCCCGATCGCAGCGGGAGCCGACCTCGCGATGGATCTCACGACCCCCTGGGGAGTGGAGAAATGGCTCTGGTCCGATCTGGTCGAGGCCGGCCATGTCTTACTGCCCTCCCCAAGGCTGCGGGTCATCCATCGGAATGGATCGGAGATCTCAGCCTTGCTCTCAAGCGGCACATGGTCCCTCACGACCGCCGCCGGCGCTGCCGTCGAGATTCCCACCGCAGCGATTGATCGTATCTGGACTGTCGGCGCCGCCGGCGTGACCCGCCTGACAGGGAATGCGGCCGGGACACCCTGGATTGATTTTGCTGAAGTCCCGAGTGGTCAGGGGCCCGCCCGCGGATTTCTCCTCGCCGGCAACCAGCTCATCGAGGCGGCATTTGCCGATGAAAAGATGGCCCTTTCCGAAGCCTCGCGCGAATGGCAAATCGAGACCGCCCGCATCGTGAGCCTGCGCCGCGGGGCTGAACCGGACGTACAGGGGGAGATAGTCGTGGAGTTGGACAACGGTGAAAAACTCAGTGGCCGGCTCTCCGCTCCCTATCTCAAACTGGTGCGGAACGGCATCGAACTGGAAATTCCGGGGAGCTGGGTTCTCGGCTACCGCCACACCACTCCCTGACGCATGCGCTTTTTTCCGTCATCTTCCGGCCTTCTCCCGATCAGTGCGGTCTTTGTCACGCTGCAACTCTGGGCTGTCGCGACGGGTCTCGCGCAGGTGCCTGCGGCGACGATTCCGGGAACTCCGGCAGCCGAGCCCCCTCCCGGCATCGCTAAAGAGAGCGCCGCAGGGATGGTACTGGAGTCTCCCGGCCTCATTCCCGCCGCCTTCGGAGTCCGCACGGACCGCGAGGGCAACTCCTGGAGCGTGGAGCGCGACGGCAACATCGGCCGCATCGGCAGCACGATGGTGAACAGCGGGCTTGCCCTCAGTGTGAATGACGAAAAATTCGCAGGCTTCCAACCCATGATGACCGCAGACGGGAACGAGTTCGTGCTCCAGGGTGTGCCCTTTGCCAGTCTGCCGGGACTGCAAGTGCAGCGGCGCGTGCTCCTCGTCGATCGGGGTAGTGGCCTGCGTTATGCCGAGCTTTTCTACAATGGATCGACCGATCCGATCCGCTTTTCTGTGGGGCTCATGACGCATTTTTCCGGAAACTACCAGACTTTTCTGAGTGATCGCGGGCGGAGCGAGCCGGTCATCCTGAGTCCGGCCGAATCGGGGATCATCGTCTTGCCGGGGGCCTCCCAATCGACGCGGGCTTTCCTGTTCACGATGGCGGATGCCGGGTCCGGGGTGAAACCGACGATCTCCTCGCAGAACCGCTACGGACTGACCTTCCGCTATCAGCTCGACCTTGGGCCGGGGGAGACGGCGGTCATCGTGCACCACGTCACTCAGGTCGTCATCCCGCAGAATTTCGACAGACCCACGCTCGCCTCCCTGACCCGTCCACACTCCTTCGACACGCTGCGCCGCAGCTTTGACGAAGACTGGCGGGAGTTCGTCGTGAACTACAGCGCCGACGCTATTGAGAGCAGAGGCGAGGCGCTGCGCGAGGGCGGCGTAGGGTCGCTCGGCTTGTTCCCCGGAGCGCTCGATACTCTGGCGATCGGGGAAAAGACGCGACTTTTCGGAAAGACTGAGGGCGGACCGATCCGCCTGAAAGGGCGCTACGGTGAGATCGAGATCGCGCTCGAGGCCGTCGCCGCACTCTCAGGGAAAAGCGGCGGCACGATCCGGGAAACGAGGGTCTTCCTCCGCGATGGCCAAGTCTTCTCCGGGGAGATCACGGCCCCGGCCCTCGCCTTCGTGCAGACAGGCGGCGCCCGCGTAGCGCTCGATCCGGCCACGCTAGACCGGCTCGTCATGGCAGAGTCGACCCGGGAGGGGATTCCCGGGAAGGACTGGACGACCGATTCTCTCGCCCTTGTCGAAACGTACGGAGGCGACCGCATCAAGATCAGGGACCTCGCAGCCTTTTCGCTGAATCTGACCACGCCCTGGGGTGTCCTGCCGATCTCACTGGACGCTCTCGCCTGGCTGCGCCCCTTGGAAGGGGGGCTTCCCGGATTCCGGGTGGAGCTTAAAGACGGCACCTTCATCAGCGGTTTACCTAGTGGCGAAGTTCTCCAGCTCGGCGATACCGACATGGGCACTGTCTCTTTACGCGGGAGTGAGTTAAAGAGCGTTTTTACCCCGCCTCTCTCAACGGGCATGTCAGCGGCAGCCCCGGCCCCGGTCGAGACAGTGACCCGCGTCGCGGGCGGGCAGACGCTCGTCGGGCCGATTTCCGACACGACTGTGCCCATCGTCAGCGAGGGCAACCGGCTCGAGACGAGCGTCTCCGAAATCCGGAAAATACGGCGCCTCGAGACTATCGCAGGCGAGGAGGCAGCTACCGCAGCCGACGCCCCCGCCTTCGAGATCGAGCGCTGGGACGGCGGGAAGATCACCGGGTTTCTCGGCCTCGACTTTTTCTCCATTGAGGTGGAGGGGCGCATCTGGCTTGTGCCGGTCCGGGAGGTGATGGAGATCGAGTCGGCCTCGCCCCTGCTCACGCCCGACTCCCTCGAGAAGATCAAGGCGCTGATCTCTCAACTCGCGGCCGATGACTGGGCCACGCGGGAGGAGGCAACCCGCGACCTCGGCGCATTCGGCTACCTTGCCAGACCGGTCCTGCAGCGCGAGCTTGGCACGACGAAGGATCCCGAGGTCGGGCGGCGCATTGAAAGAGTGCTGGCCGATCTCAACTGATCCCGCGTAACCTTTCGTAAAGCTCTTGGAAACTGCCCCTCATTCCTCCGACTACCCGGCTGCCGCGCGGCAGGTGAGAAATCGCCTCGCCCGGGTGCGTTTTGCCGGCGGCGTTCTCCGCACCCACCTCGTTGCGGGCGGACTCGCTCTCGCCGCCGTCGCGATTCTGCGGATCGCGGGTGAATGGCGGTCGGGGGAAGGGCTCGTCGTCCTCGCAATCCTGCTCTTGTGGCTCGCAGCCGTGGCCGCCCATGCCCTCATCGGCCTGCCGCAGGTGAAGTCGGCCTTGCTCCTCCTCGATCGGCGGGGGAACTGGAAAGATTGCTTTTCCTCCGCCTGGGAGTTCCTGCAAGCCCCGTCGGCAACGGCAGCGCAGTCGCTCCATCTCGAACGAGCCGGGGCCCGGCTGCCCGAAGCGCTCCAGGCTCTGCCGTCGGTATTCCCGCTGCCATCTCTAAGGTGGATCTGGGTCGCGCCGCTCGTCGCGATCCTCTTTGCGATCACTCCATGGTTCCGCAGCACTCCGGATTCCCGGGACCTGGAACTTACCGATGGCATGAAAGACGCCGCTGCGATCCAGGCTGAGGAACTCCAGCGCGAGGTCGAGCGTATTCGCAACCTGGCCTCTCTTACCGACGGAGAAAAGAAGCAACTCGAAGCTCTCGGAGTAAATGTCGATGCCGTCGCCGAAAAGCTCGCCAATCCCGATGGACTTACCACCGGCGAGATGCTCGAGTCGCTCGAGGGTCAGGCTCGCGAGGCGGAAAAACTGGCGGAAAAACTCGGCCTCTTTTCCGACGGATGGGCCTCGGCCGCGATGATCGAGTCGATGAGCCAGCAGCCCGATACGGCCGATCTCAGCCTTTTCATCCGGGACAAAGCCGCCGCGCCGGCTGCCGACGAGGCGCTGCGTCTCCACGGTCTCCTTGATGATACCGGCATCACCGGCGAGACGCAGGAGCGCATGACCCGCTCGCTCGAGTCCATCATGCTGGCGGCCACCGATGAGGATCAAACCCGACCGGTCGGGGAACGTTTTGGCAATGCCTCGATCAAGATGCACGATGCCCAGCCGAAGACGGCCGCCCGTGAGTTCGAGGAACTGTCGAAATTCTTCCGCCAGGTAGCGGGCCGGGAAGAGGCCCTCGCGGAACTTGAGCGTCTCGCCGAGACCTTGCGCGAGGCGGGCAGTGAGATCAGTGGCAGCGAACTGGAGAAGATGGAGAGCATCGCCGATGCCGCCGGGACTGGCTCTCCCACTCCCGAAGGTCTCCAGGCCCTCGACACTGACACCCCGGGAAGCAACCCGCAGGGCATCGCGGCTCCGGGTTTCACCCCTGATGCGGGGGCAGGGGCATCTGCGATACCTCTGGCCTCCACTCCGCCGGGCGAGGCGGGCGACGCGCAGAAAGTCCCCGTCCCCGGGGCGGCCGCCGGTGAAAGCAAGGGCGAGGGCGAGAAGGGTGCCAAGAGCCCCGGCGGCGAAAAGGGCGAGCAGGCCTTCACTGCGCCCGTTCCCGGTGAATCGTCCCAGGAGGGAAAATCCGGGTCAGCCCTCGGCATGAGCGACAAATCTCAGAAGGGCGAGGGCGAGGGCGGTATGCTCAGCGCTCCCGTTCCGGGGATGGAATCAGGCCAATCCGCTCCGGGCGCGGGCATGAGCCTCGGCTCGGGCGCCTCGGCCCAGTCGGGCAAGGGGGGCGACCAGGCTGGCACCGGCACCGCCGCGATGACCGAAGAGGCCGCCGCCGAAGCATTGAAGGCGACCGGGGACTCCCAGGTCGCGGCCCGTGCGGGGACCGAGGGAGAGTCCACCATGAAGAGTATCGAAGGCGAAGTGAGGGCCGAAAAGGCGGCGAGGAGCCGTCAGGAGGTCATCGCTGATTTCATCGCAGTGGAGGAGCAGGCGCTCGACGACCAGTCCCTCCCGCTCTCGCGGCGGCAGCACGTCCTGCGCTACTTTTCCGCGATCCGGCGACAGTTTGAGAAGGACGGGGAGGAGTAAGCTCCCAACTCTCTTCGCGGGATTGATTTCGAGCACTTCTCGACGATTGATTGAACCATTTTATATGAGAAACAGCCACGAACTCGGACAGGATCTGGAGCGATTCAGAGACAGGTTTCACGCCCTGAAGACAGAGATCCAGAAAGCCATCGTCGGCTACGACGATCTGCTCACGGATACGCTCGTCGCTGTCTTTGCGAGAGGTCACATACTCCTCGAGGGGGTGCCGGGACTCGGTAAGACCTTCCTCGTGCAGACGCTCTCCCAGGTACTCGGCCTGACTCCGGGTCGCATTCAGTGTACTCCCGACCTGATGCCGGCCGACATTCTGGGAACCCACATCGTGAATGAGAACGAAGAAGGGCGACGGGTCATGCACTTCGAAAAGGGGCCCGTCTTTGCCAATCTCGTCCTCGTAGATGAGGTCAACCGGGCCACTCCAAAAACACAGGCCGCGCTCCTCGAAGTGATGCAGGAAGGGAGTGTCACCGCCGGCGGCGAGACCATGCTCCTGCCCAAGCCCTTCTTTGTCATGGCGACCCAGAACCCGATGGAGATGGAGGGAACCTACCCGCTTCCCGAAGCCCAGGCTGATCGATTCCTCTTCAAGCTCCGCGTGCCCTTTCCCGACCGCGCCACTCTCGTGGAGATCTCGCGCCGGACGGCCGCCTTTGACGTGCCCGAGCTCGCCCGCATCCTCGACGGGGAGGAACTGATCCGCTTTCAGAAGATCGTCTCCGAAGTCCCCGTGGCGGATCACGTCAACGAATACGCGGCGCGCATCGTCCTCGCAACCCATCCGGGAGACGAGGGCCAGACCGCCAGCGTCGCGAAGTATGTCAGCTACGGCGCCAGCCCCCGGGGGATGCAGTCACTTATCCGCGGCGCGCGCATTCACTGTGCCCTCGACGGCCGAACTGCCGTCTCTGTCGAAGATGTGAAGCGAGTCGCCCTCCCGGCCCTGCGTCACCGCGTCATCCTCAATTTTCAGGGAGAGGCGGAGTCCAAGAGCGTCGACGTCCTCGTGCAGGAGGTTATCGACAGCATCTCCACCACTGTCCTGGTCTGACCCCTCCGTACGAGGAGATAATGAAACGATCACTGATGAACCGCAGATGGGGAATGAGACAGGGCTGGCTCTGCCTCCTCGTCGTCGCCTTCGCAGGATCGTTCTCCCTCCCCGCACAGGAACTCACGGAGGAGCAATTTCTCGCAAGTTCCCTTCGCGACCGCACCGCCCTCCACTACGATCCACTTCTCGACGCCCCGCTTGACTCTCTCGTGAAGCTCTACCGCGGAGCAGAGCGGGTCGATGAACTCGTCGGGCTCTACCGGAGCCATGTGGAACAGTATCCCGAGGACGCCGGGGCAAAGACGGTCCTCATCCGGCTACTGCGACGGGTCGATCGCAGCGGCGCGGACGAGATGATCGCCTCGGCAGTCCCGCTCCACCCGGATTTTGCTCCGCTCCAGTATGTCTTGTTCCGCTTTCTCGAAGAGCGCGGCGATGCCCGAGCCACCGAGGCACTCTCCCGGGCGATCGATCTCGAAACAAATCCCGCCCGTCGCAACGAGTGGCTCGGGCAACTTCTGCAATTGTCAGAAGGGGAGGCGGCACGTGCGCTGGCAGAATTGCAGTTCAACAAGCTGCTCGCTCTCGAAAACCAGTCAGTCGAGAGCCTCCTTGCTCTCGCGAGACTGATGCAGCGCTATCAATTCTGGGAACTCAGCATCGCCGCGCTGAATAGGGCGAAAGCCGCCAAGCCTGATCCGGAAGCCGGGGTGGAGGCTGATCTTATGCTTGCCACGGCGCAATCGCAGCGGGGAAATCGCGTCGATGCGGGGCGCATGCTCGAGGCACTTTTAAAACGACTCTCCGGTGATCACTGGCGGAGGCGGGAAATCATGAGCCTGCGGGTCAGCGTGCTCGCCACTGATGCCGAGCGCGAGGAGATGCTCGCCGCGCTCGAAGCGGCCTATCAGAAAAATCCTCGTAATGAGACATCCGTCCTCGACTATGTAGATTTACTGGTGGCGTCGGAGAGACAATCCGAGGCAGTGAAGGTCGCTCTCGCAGCTCTCGCCGAATCCCCGGCCTCGCGCCGGATCGAGGCCCGTGCTCTGGAGTTGCTGGAGGTATCGCCCGATCCTGCGGCCTACGCCGTCTTCCTCGGGCAGCGCCTCGAGATCGCGCCGGATCGCAGCGACCTCCGCTTTCGTCTCGTCAAGGCCTATTATGCCCTCGGACGGGACGCTGATGCCGGTCAGGACTTCAAAACTCTGGTCGCTGGTCTCGCGCCCGAAGAGGTCTCGGCTCGTCTCCTTGAACTGCAGCGATACCTGCGCTCGATCGATCGCATCGACGCTGCGGCACCCTATCTGGAGAACTACGTTCGCAACCACCCGACGCGCCTCGACGTCGCCCGCGAACTCGCCGAGATCTATGCCGACAGTGATGCCGGCGCCGCGATCGATGCCCTCGCGAGGACTCTGGGCGCGGCCGAGGCAGAGGCGTCAGCGGTCATCGACCTCGCTGAATTCCTTGTCAGCCGGGATTTCCTGCTGCCCGCCCGCGTTCTCGTCACCGCGAAGCTCGCGATTGAGCCGAAGCAGTTTGAACTGGGGTTACTGCTCATCGGGATCCTGGGAAAAATAGGGGACGCTGCCGGTGCTGATCAGCAGATCGCCCTCAGCCGGGAACTCGCTGATACCTCACCCCGCTATGCCCAATGGCTCGAGGGAGCCGTCGCCGCGCACCGCCGACTCGAGACCCTCACTGGTTTTTTCGACTCCGAGCAGAATCGCTTTTCCTTTGCCGAGAGCGACTGGTCCGAAGACAAGATCGAGAAGTTTCTCATCCTCTGCGAGCTGGGAAAACAACAACTCTTCAGTGACCGCGTGGCCCGCGGCATTCGCGAGCGGCTCGCCCAACCGGGCATCTCTGCGCAGCTGCGCATGAGACTGCGCAACTTCCTCGTCGGAGTGCTCGAAAACGTCCCTGAAGCGGCAGCCGAAGTGGAGGAGCAGTTGAAGCTGCTCGCGACCGAGGATCCCGCCAACCGTCTCGAGTATGACCTCCGCCGCGCCCTCGTCTACCATCTCAGTCAGCGGGTCGATCTCGCCCAGAACCTCGTCGCGGGGATCGACCTGACCGAGATCACTTCCGCTCCACTGCTGCGCGAGGCGGTCGATATCCTCATAGACTATGGCTTTCTAAAAGAAGCAGAGTCCGCTCTCGGCGCGATCAACCGGCTCGAGCCTCGCGATCTCCTGAGCTGGGAAAAGCGTCTCCTCGTCCTCGTAACCCTGCGACAGGAGACCACCTTCCGCGCCGTCATTCGCAGCCTGCGGGGCGGTAGTGTCGGCATCACCCTGAGAGAGCTTTCCAATCTCTCGCTCGATGAGCACCTCAGCGGTTCCTACTGGCGGTCGATCTCTTCCCTAATGGCCTCGGGCGAAGCACAACTCGAGGAGGTGCTCCCGCTCCTCGCCTCGGCCGAGCGCGAGGATCTCACGACCAGCGCCCAGCTCTGGGCCGAGTGGACTCGCGCCCTTGTCCTAACGCGGCTCGGGCGTGAAGAAGAGGCGAACGAAGCTGTGGGTAGATTTAGCGAACACGCGAGAGCGAAGAAAATAACCGAGGTAAATTTTCCCGACGGACTCGTCCTCTCAGTCGATGCCGCTTCGGACTTCCTCAAACCGCATCCAGGGGCGCTAGGCCCGGTTGAGGTTCCGACGGCGACTTTCCTCCTCGAGCAACCCGTGCTACGCTGGGCTTTCGAGCTACCCGGCGACTCGAAGATCGTCTCCACGGGCCGGGCCGGCACCGCCGTGGTAGTCTTTGATGACGGCGGCACGGTCCACGTCATCGACACCGTCACGGGAAAGCTGGCCTGGCGGGAATCCTATGGGGAAAGGGCAGGGGAGAGGAAGCGCCGCCGCCCCGCCGCTTTCGACGAGGTTCCAGTCCCGGGATATCTCAGTCGCTCCCTCGACGAAGAGGAACAAAGCGGCAAGGCCGCCCGCTCTTTTGCCCTCGCCGCCGATCGCTTTTTCCTGGTTCGTGAAGACGAGTTCTGCGCCTTTGCCGTGGCCGACGGGTCGCTCCTCTGGAGTGCGCCGCTGACTGCGTCTCCAGGGCCGGAGGTGATTCCGGCGAGCGACGAAAGCCGGGCTGCAATCAGCTTTGTCGTGGAGGGGGAAAAGGCAGTCGTGTTTGTGCCCGCGACGCAGGGCCTGACCTGTTACGAAACGGCCTCGGGCAAGCTCCTCTGGACGGCGAAGATCGGAGAAAAAATGGAGGGCAAACCCGGCGGGATGTTTTCCCTGAATACCGGACTGACGCTCCGCGAGGGGCATGTCTTCGTCTACGGACGCGACTCGGCTATTCTCGACGCCGCCTCGGGCAGGATCGTGTGGAGTTTCAGCGGGGAGGAATCGGCGACCTTTCCCCTCGTCCTGCGCGAAGCTAGGGACGGGGAGACCGTGACTGAAGTTGCTTCGGTCACCCCGCCTGCGATGACAGGAGGGCAGGTGACCACACCGGCGCCGGCGGCAGTCGCCGCACCCGAACCCGCCCTCTATGACTTCCAGGCGAGGAGCGATGCCGGCACGCTCAATGCGTCGGCTTTTCTCTCCTCACCATCCACCCTCGTCGGGCCCGGTGTCTTCTGGGCGAAAGAGCGGCTGCGCAGCGACGACGCCAGCCATGCGGTGATCTCGGACGGGTATCTCATGCTCATGCAGAGCGGAAAGGTGCGGCGCATCTCGACCCGACTGCCTCTGGCCTCGCGTGAACTCCCTGCGGGGGGCTCCTTTCTCGGGCAATCGGGGAATCACGCCTGGTTCCTCGACGGGGAGTATCTCCACCATGTCGATTTTTATCGCGAGCGCGCCTCCCGCCTTGTCATTCGCGATCTGGGCGATCCTGCTACGGTGCGCGGCACTCTCGTGGGAAATCAGCTCGTCGTTCGCGGGCGTCGTTCACTCAAGATCATCAATGCCCGCACCGGCCAGGCCATCGGTCAGGGCAGCCTGCCCGCCGAACTCCTCGCTTACCTCAAGCAGTCCGGACTCGACGGGGCGGAGGTCGGCCCGGCCAAGGCGGTCTGGCAGGGGCGCATCTACCGCGAGGGACGCGGCTACCCCGGCTACTGCCTGCCCGTCACCGATCTCGTGAGCGGGAGCCGCTATTTCACCAGCTTCGGCAATCGCACGATCGTCTGTCTGGAAGCCCCCGAAGTCATCCCCGCCGTCCCTGCCACTCCAGCTGCGGCAGCGGTCTCGCCGCCCAATTGAAACCCCGCCATGTCGACTCCGAACGCCACCGCCCCGAGCGAGGAACTCTTCGACGCCGAGTTTCTTGATCGGCTCCGCGCCCTCTTCCTCCGCCTCCGCAAGCGCAAGCAACTGCGGCGGAAGGGACTCCAGTCCACGCCCGCGACGGGGTTCACCCGGGAGTTCAAGGATTTCCGCCATTACACCCCCAAGGATGATTTCCGCTCGATCGACTGGCGACTCTACGCCCGTCTCGACCGCCTTTTCATCCGGCTTTACGAGGAGATCCAGGAATTTCACGTCCACATCATCGTCGACACGAGCGGCTCGATGGTCGAGCCCTTTGCCGAAAAGCGTCTCACCAGCCTGAAGCTCGCCGTGGCCCTCGGCTACATGGGACTGGTCGGGCACCATCGCGTCAGCATGTATTCCATCGGGGATCAGGTCAGCGATCCGCCACCGCCGATGAAGGGGCAGGGGAGCTTCCAGCGGATCCTCGATTTCGCCCGCGAGCTCCCCTTCGGCGGGCTGACCGATCTGGAGCGCTGCTTTCAGGACTTCCAGCCCAGTCGGCGGCGCTACGGGATCACCTTCGTCATCTCCGATCTCTACGGCCGCGACCTCAACGAAGCCCGCGAAGCGATACGCCATGCCGGGGCCTGGCCGGGCGAGGTGCATCTCATCCAAGTCTTCCATCCCTGGGAGGAAAAACCCGACGTCGAGGGCGAGATCGAGCTTTTCGATGTCGAGACGCAGGAGCACCGCCGCCTCTGGTTCACCCCGCGCGACCGCGAGCGCTACGAGGCGACCTACCGCGAATTCCTCGACGACATCGAGAAGAACTGCCAGTCCCGCCAGATCGACTACCAGCGCTGGCGCACCGATTACCCCTTTGACGAACTCTTCCTCGACCTCCTCTCCCGCGGCTCGGCGCTCGCGGGCGGCAGCTGAGTCAGCCTGACATTGATGCAATTCCTCAATCCAGGTCTGTTGTGGCTGCTGCTTCTCGGGATCGTCCCGGTGATGCTCTATCTCTTCCGTCGCCGCTCGAAACGAGTGCGGGTCTCGACTCTCGTCTTTTTCAAGAGCCTCGCGCAGGAGCACCAGGAATCCGCCTGGCTGCGGCGGCTGAAGAAGTGGCTCTCTTTTCTGTTCACGATCGCCCTCCTCGCCCTCGCCGTCTTCGTGCTCTCCCGTCTCATCGTGAAGCAGGACGACCCCGACCAGTACCGCACCGTCGTCATCCTCCTCGATCGGTCCGCCTCGATGGAGGTGCGGGATGAAAGCGGCGAGACGCGGATGGACGCGGCGAAACGTCTCCTCAAAGAACGGCTCAAAAAAGTGCCCGAAGAAGTGGGCGTCGCCCTCATCGCCTACGACGTGCGACCCGAGGTGATGCAGGCCCGCACCCTGAAACGACGCGAGCTTCTTTCCCGCCTCGAGGCCGTAACCTCGCGGCCCATCCCGGGTCGCACGGATGCCGCCCTCGAGTCAGCGCAGATGATCGCCGGTCTCGAGCCCCCCGCAGCGATCTGGCATATCAGCGACCAACTCCTGCGGGAGACAGTGGCTGGTGAGAACGACGCAGCCGGGGACGACACTACCGATGGACCCGTCGCAGTGGCTCTTTCACTGCCCGAAAATATCGCCCTCCGCGAACTCAATCTCGGACTCCCCGTCATCAGTAATGCGGGGATCACAGCGCTGCAGTTGCGCCCCGTCCCGCTCGAGCATTCGCGCTACGACACCTACGTCGAGGTCGCCCTCAACGCCGACGCGCCTGCGCCGCTCGCGATCCGGCTCAATGCCAGCGTCGGCGGCATCCCGAGTCAGTTCCGCGAAGTGGAGCTCGCCCCCGGGGAGAAGAGCGGACTCACCTTCCGCCTCAACGGTTCGCGCGACCAGATCCTGCGAGTCTGGCTCGAGAGTGAAAACGACGACTTTGCCCTCGACGATCAGGTGACCTTGCCGCTCCCCGATGTCAGCCCCATCCTCGCTGCCTGGATCCGCCCCGACGAGAGTGAGGATCCCTACACCCGCTTCGCCCTCTCCTCGATCCAGGAGACCGGCACCTTCGAACTGCTCAAAGGGCCCCCGGGATCCTGGCCGCTCCGCGAAAAGGTCGATGCCGTCATCTTCGATGGCTGGCTCCCGGCCGAGTGGCCCACTGACATCCCCGTGGTGGTGATCAATCCGCCCGGCTCGTCCGGCCCCGTCATCGTGAAAAAACTCACCGCCGGCATCCCCTACGACTCTGTCAGCGTCGGGAACGAGGACCACCCCGTCCTCTTCCGCATCAGTAGCAGCCGCGTCGCCGTGACCCAGACCGCTCTTTTTGAAACGCGGGGATCGCTCGAGCCGCTCTGGATCGCAGGGAAAGACCCCATCCTCGCCGCCGGCGAGGTCAACGGCCAGCGCATCGTCGTGATGGGCTTCTCGCCCGGGCTCTCCGACCGGCTCCCGCTCACCGCCTCTTTCCCCATCCTCATGGGCAACGCCCTCTTCTGGTGTGTCGATCAGAAAGACAACCCCGACAATACCCGCCTCTTCTCCACCGGCGATCTCGCCCCCGTCGCCGGGGAAAACATCACCTGGAGCGGTGCCGTCGGGAACGAAGGGAGAAAGCAGCGTTTCCCCCTCACCACCGACGTCGTCGAGATGGATCGCATCGGGATCTGGGAGACCGACACGGGCCAGCGCGGGGCCTCCCAGTTGCTCTCTGCCGGCGAGTCCGATCTCCGCGCCCGAATGCCCGACGCCGGGGGAGACCTCGACTACTTTGCCGTTCAGAGCGGGATCGGCGGGAATCTCAAACTCTGGCTTCTCGGGGCCGTCATCGTCATCCTGCTGCTCGAGAGCTGGCTCTTCCATCGCCACGCCGTCTACTGAAAGAAATCGAATGGACTGGTTCTCCCCCAACTCCCTCTGGCTGATCCCGCCCGGTCTCGCGCTGCTCTTCTGGTTCGACCTGAAGTCCACCCACCCCATGCCTGCGGGCCGCCGCCGCGTCCTCTTTCTCGTCCGGTCCCTCCTCCTCATCCTTGCCGCCGTCGCTCTCGCCTCGCCGGCGAAGCTGCTCACGAGCCGTGACCAGTCCGTGCTTTTTCTCCTCGACCACAGCCGCAGCCAGGGCGAGGCCGGGCTCCAGGCCGCCTACGACACCGCCCGGACCGTGAGCGACGGACTCGAATCCAGCGCCACGGTGGGGTATCTCGCGACGGGGGAGGAAGGGCGGCTCCTCCTCAATCCCGGGGCAAAAGGATTCCCGGAGCTCGCCAAAGCCAGTGAGCTGATGGAGACAATCGGGGCTTCATCGAACTTCGAGCGCGGCATCCAACTGGCCCGCGGGCTTTTCCCCGGTGGATCCTCGCGGCATCTCGTCCTCGTCGGGGACGGTGTCGAGACGAGAGGTTCCCTCCTCGAAGCGGCGCGAGAGGCCGCCGTCGCCGGAATCAAAATTCACGCCATTGGGGTCTCCGGCGAGATCCAGCCAGACGTCCGCGTCACTCGCCTCACCAGTTCCCAATCCCGGCTCAATGAGGGCGCCAGCCTCGAACTCGAAGCCATCATCGAGGGCTCCCTCACCGGGCCGGGTCGGGTCAGACTCTTTGAAAACGGGGTCGAAGTAGACCAGATCGCGGTCGATCTTGCCGCCGGCGAGACCCTCGTGCAACGCTTCAAGAGAGTTCCCGAAAAGCGTAATATATACAACTATCGCGTTGTCATAGAGGGATTTGAAGGACGCGACTCCATTCCCGAAAACAACGAGGCCCTCAGCATCGTCGATGTCCGGGGACGCCCGCTCTACCTCTACGTCGAGGGCGAGGAGGGCGAGTCCCACTACCTCGTTGACGCGATGGGCCGCGAAGGCATCCGCCTCGATCTCAGAACACCCGAGGGACTGCCCGACTCCCTCCAGGAGCTCGCCGGCTACGACGGCATCATCCTCTCCGACATCCCCGCCCACCGTATCGGAGAGGCCCGCATGGGCGCGATCCGCGACTACGTCGAAAAGCTCGGGGGGGGATTTGTCATGATAGGCGGCGTGAACTCTTTCGGCGTCGGCGGCTACTACCGCACGCCCATCGAGGACGTGCTCCCGGTGAAGCTCAAGGCACCCGATCAGGAGGAGTCCCAGTCCTCCGCCCTCGCCCTCGTCATTGACCGGTCCGGCTCCATGTCGGGGCAGAAGATCGAGATCTGCAAAGCCGCCGCCGTCGCCAGTGCCGAGTTGCTTTCCAACAAAGACTTCATCGGCGTCTATGCCTTCGATTCCCAGGTCCACGAGGTCGTGCCGATGACGAAGGTCACCTCGACCAGCACCATCGCCGGGCAGATCGCCCTCATCGGATCGGGCGGCGGGACGAACATCTACCCCGGCATGGTCAAAGCGAGGGAAGAGCTCGGCAAGGTCAAGGCGAAGGTAAAACACATGATCGTGCTCACCGACGGGCAGAGTTCGGGCGAGGGTTATCAGGCGCTCGCCTCGCAGTGCCACGCCGAGGGCATCACCATCTCCACCGTCGCCGTCGGGGCAGGGGCCCAGGTCGGTCTGCTCCAGTCCATCGCGGCGGCCGGGGGAGGTCAGAGTTACGTCACGATGGACCCGAACTCCATCGTCCGCATTTTCACCCAGGACACCCTCACCCACACCGGTCGCATGATCCGCGAAGAGGCCTTCGAGCCCCGCCTCGTGGAGAAACATCCCATGCTCCGCGACTGGGAAGACGGGCTCGCCCCGCCGCTCCTCGGCTACGTGAAGACCAATCGCAAAGCGACCGCCCAGGTCCCGCTGGTGACCGACACGGGGGATCCGCTCCTCGCGCATTGGCGTTTTGGTCTCGGCAAGGTCACTGCTTTCACCTCGGATTGTAAATCGCGCTGGGCCGCCCTCTGGGTCTCGGATTGGCCGGGCTACAGTGCTCTCTGGTCGCAGATCCTGCGCGAGACGGCGCGCCCGCCGCAGGGGCTGAACATGGACCTGCGGCTCGAAGAAGCGGGATCCGACGTCAAAATTGTCGTCGATCTCGCCGAAGACGCCGGAACCCGCCGCAACGGGGCCACGGTCGAGGCCGAGGTTTTTTACATCCCGGCTCATGCCCTCGGCTCGGGCATGAAACCCGTCGCCAGTCTCAGCCTCGAGCAGGAAGGCCCCGGCTGGTACGGTTCGCAGTTCCGCCCCGCCGAGGCGGGTGTCTACCTCGTGCGGGCCCGCGCCGGATCCCGGATCGTCTCCGCCGGCTACGTTCACAATCCCTCAGACGAAGTCGCGACCGGCCGCGTCGACGAGGCGCTCCTGCGCGAGGTCTGTAAAATCACCGGAGGCACCTACCTAGAGAGCGCCGATCAGCCTCTCGAACTCACCGGCACCGACGTCGCCCGCTACGTCGAGCTCTGGCCCTATCTCATGATGGCCTTTCTCGGAGTCTTCCTCCTCGATCTCCTGATCCGCCGCTGGGAGAATGTGATGGGCGTGGGCGATCAGGTGATGCGGGTTTTTGGGAAGCGGGTTTAGGGTGCTACAGGCTTGCGCACTTCTGTAGCTGGCCTCTCTGACGGCCGGGAGGGACGCGCCGACGGGGCGTCCGCGATCCGCGCTCTTCCAAACTTCGGCGGACGCCTCGGCGAGGCGTCCCTACCGTGCCATTCGTCGCGAACCACCTTTTCGGAAACCCGGCCTAATCCGCCATCCTTTTCCTAAATTCCTCATCCGGGATCCGCCAGCAAAGGATCATCCCCAGCCCATCGGACGAGGCGGTGCCTTCGGCGGTCCGGTGAGGGAAGGGGATGAGATTAAAAATCGCCCCGAAGAGGGCCGCCACGCAGAAGCTCTGGGCAGCGATCAGACCGACCTCAGGCGAGCGGTTGAGCATCACATCGGGTCCGATGAGGACGACGAGGATGGCCACCGCGAGCAACTCGATCCCGGGGCCGGCGGCGTAGATGAGGAACTGTTTCAACCTTGGCGCGACGAGATTCCCGGGGCGGGGGAGGACAAAACCGGAGAGCGGAAGGGTCCGGAACTCGACCGGCGTGCCCAGCACCGCCATCCGCAGCCGCACCATGCCGTGCCCGATCGAGACGAGGAGGATCTCCCAGCCGAGGAGCCGGGCCATGAGGGCGTGTCCGACCTCGTGAAGAATCAGGAGCAGAACCCACGAAAGGAGGAAAAAGGGCACGCTCAGTTTCGCCGCGGTGAAGTTCTGCGCCAGTTCGAGAGTGATGAAGAGGGCAAAGAAAAAGGAAAAGATCACGAGGATGCCCCATTCGTTCGGCGTCTGCGGCGAGCGGTCGGGTGGGATCAGCGGCCCGGGCTCTTTCTCGTGCTTTTCGTTCATTCAAGAGGGTGAGGTCATCGCTCTGACCCTCTCGAGTCTACGACGTTAGATCCCGGCGGAAAAGCGTTTACACTTCTTTGCGCCTCGCCGCGCATGAGATTGACACACCCGCTCCCCAACTCCAGCATAGACGCCACCAACGCATGAGCAACACAGACGTATCAGGGCAGATCCTGGAAGCCGCCGGACAAAAGCAACTCACTCAGCGGGAGCGATTTGAGAAAGTCCGCACCCTCATCCACCGCGATTCCGAGAGCGCCAGCGCCGCGCTCGCCGCCGAGGTCGCGGTGATGATACGGGAACGCGCCGCCTCGGGCGGGCGTTTTGTCCTCGGCCTGGCCACGGGATCGACCCCGGTGCCGTTCTACCGGGAACTCATCCGGCTGCATAGTGAGGAGGGACTCAGCTTCGCAGGAGTCACTACGTTCAACCTCGACGAATACTACGGTCTGCCCCGGGATCATCCCGAGAGCTACTATCGTTTCATGCGCGATCAGTTGTTCGACCACATCGACATCCCTGACTCGCAGATCAACATCCCCGACGGGACGGTGCCGATGGAGGCGGTCTACGATCACTGCCTCGACTACGAGCGGCGCATCGTCGAGGCGGGGGGGCTCGATCTCCAGATCCTCGGGATCGGCCGGACCGGTCACATCGGGTTCAATGAGCCGGGTTCTTCAGCCGACTCCATTACGAGGATGATCACCCTCGACCGGGTCACCCGTCAGGACGCCGCGGCGGACTTCATGGGTGTGGCGAATGTTCCCCGCTCGGCGATCACGATGGGGGTGGGGACCATCCTCGAGGCGCGCCGGCTCGTCCTGATGGCATGGGGCAGCAACAAGGCCGGAATCGTGCAGGAGGCCGTCGAGGGCCACATGACCGATCAGGTCTCGGCGAGTTTCCTGCAGAATCATCCGAATGCGACCTTTCTCATTGATCGCGCCGCCGCCTCGAATCTGACGCGCTTCCGCTACCCGTGGCTGGTCGGCCCGGTCGAGTGGGATGTCGCGATGAAAAAGCGGGCCGTCGTCTGGCTCGCCGGCAGGCTGGAAAAGCCCGTCCTCAAACTCGTCGATGAGGACTACAACGAAAGCGGCGCCGGCGGTCTCCTCGCCTCGACCTCGGAGGCGGCCTACGAGGTCAATATCGACATTTTCAACCGCGTTCAGCGCACCATCACGGGATGGCCGGGCGGCAAGCCGGACGCCGACGACACGAATCGGCCGGAGCGTTCGCAGCCATTTCCCAAGCGTATTCTGGTGCTCAGTCCCGAACCGGCCGACGCCTACATCGGGATGGGAGGCACGATCGAGCGGCTCAAGGAGCAGGGGCACGAGGTCAAGCTCGTCTTCCAGACTTCGGGCAGCCTGCGGGTCGCCGATGTCGCGGCGCTGAACTTCGCCCGGGTCGTCCTCGAGATGGTGGAGACGACCCATTCCCCGGAGTGGGAGAGCCAGACGGCCTATGCCCGGTCCATCATCGAGGCGATCGATGCGAAGGGGGAATTCGGGATCGACCCGGAGTCAGTCCGAAAGCTGAAAGGGCTCATCCTGCGTGGAGAAGCGCGTGACGCGGCAACCACATGCCGATTAAAATACCATGACAGTCAGTTTCTTGACCTGCCTTTTTACGAAACGGGTAGATATAGGCGATTCCGTCTCGAGGAGGCCGACACAGCTGCTCTGGGGACGATTTTGGAGGATTTTCAGCCTCACAGTATTTTCGCCACCGGCGATGCAAGCGATCCGAGTTCCCCACAGGCGATCGCTTTCCGGGCCTTCGCCGGCGCCTTCCCGGCGCGGGGCAGCGGGGAGGATTCGGGCTGCCAGGTCTGGCTCTACCGCGGTCGCGATCGTTCCTTTGAGGCCCACGAGATCGATATGGCGGTGCCGATGAGCCCCGATCAGCTCGATCAGAAGGTCGAGGCAATCCGGAAATTCATGTCTATCAACGATGCTGATCTCAACGCGACCTCGCGGAATCAGGAGATCGCGAAGACCTACGATGCGCTCGGGATGGCCGAATACGAGGCCATCGAGGCCTTTCGCCGCTGGGTTCCGGAAGGGGACGGCACGGCGGAGTAATGTTATCACAGCCCGAGAAGCGGCGCCGGCACGAGGAAAGCGTGCTGCTCGAGCAGGCTGAGTGATCCGTGCCAACTGAGGTATTGCGTCAGCCAGACGACAAAGGCATAGGTCGCCACGACGGGGATGGAGGCAAGACGAGCCGCCCAGCGTGAAAGCCAGAAGCGGGGCAAGGTTCGCTTTTCCGACCGTGAGAGCGCCCAGCCGAGGAGGAGGCGAGCGGGGAAGATAAAGAGGACAAAGACGAGATTCGGCAGCCAGGCGACCTCGTCGGGAGTCAGCTCGATCTTGAGGAGGTAGAGGGGCAGGGCGAAGAGCAGGGTGATAAAGAGGGCGAACCAGAAGGCAAGGGGGGCCCGGGCGAACTGTTCCCGCGTGGCGGTGAGGGAGAAAAAGGCGCGGAATTCGCCCGTCATCGCAAAGCGAGTCTGGAGAAAGGGCAGGTAGAGCACAACGAAACCGAGGAGAAGGCTTCCTGCGAGGGAGAGCAGGGCCGCCACCCCGGGATTGCTGAGATTGGCCGCGAGCAGAAGAATGAGCACGGGAGGGAGCAGCCAGAGCAGGGCCCCGGCAAATCCCAGCGCGCCGAGCCGCAGGAAGTGAAGCAGGTGGAGGTCGTGAAGGAACGATTTCACTGCGCTGAGGCGAGGGGCGACGGCCAGATCGCTGCTCAACTCCCGCAGAAATCGAACGGGGGCCGGCCATAGGAAATGACGCCATTTCCCGCCGCGAAGACAGGCCCGGATGAGGTGGACCCCGATGATCAGAGTCAGCACGACGAGGGTGATCCGCAGGGAAATCGCCCGATCGCTCCCCGGAGCGATCAGTTCCGCATCGCGTCGAAAGCTGTCCACGAGCCGGAGCGGGAGAATCCAGAGCCAGCAGGCCAGCACAATGCGACCGCCGGCGGCGAAGCGCTCCAGACCGATGAGGCCATCGCGCAGGCGCCCGCTCCTGCCGACACGGGCCGAGGCCTCGAGGAGATAACCGAGACTGAGCAGGTTGAGAACCGGAATCGCAGAGATGACGGCGAGAGATAGGACGATGCTGGAAAAACCGAGGAGTCGTCTCCCGGCCCGACCGATACCGGCAAAGAATCGTCGCAACCGGTGCGCGGGTGCCCCGTCGGCGGAGGCGGACACTGTCATCGGGAGAGGGGGCGAAGAGCACAACATGACGGGGAAAGACGCTCGCTGGCGTCATCCCGTTACACGAATTGCTCGTGTCTTCCGGGTGCATGCATTGCAATCCGGGGGTTATTTTCAACTATGCCGGCCGAGTTCACGTATTCGCCCATAATGCCGCTCTCGGCATGTTCGCGCCCATCCTCGAAGTGGATGACAATCCTGAAAACCCGGTCACCGAGCCCAAGGTCACTCTTGGCCGGATGCTCCACTACGACACCCGCCTCTCGAAAAACCGCTCGGTGTCCTGCAACACCTGCCACGATTTCGCCAGTTTCAGGGACGATGGGCTGAAAACTTCGAAAGGCATCAGCGAGTAGTTCGGGGGCGGTCTGCTCCGACCGTTTACAATGCCGCGATCCATATCGCCCAGTTCTGGGACGGATGCGCCAAGGATGTCGAGGCCCGGGCGATCGGCCCGGTCACGAACCCCATTGAGATGGGCATGCCCGATCCGGATTATGTGCTGAATGTTCTGAAGTCCATCCCCGGCTACGTCGAGGCATTCAAAACCGCCTTCCCGGATCAGGACGAGCCGCTCACCTACGTGAATATCGGCAATGCGATCGGTGCCTTCGAGCCCAAGTTGTCGACTCCTTAGATTCAGCAGGGGCCCGCTACGGGCACTATGAGACCTCTCACGAAGGGTCGGGAATAGGAGTTCACCCTCCGTAGTTCCCGGCCCTTTTTTGTGCTTCCGTCTCAGTCTTCGGACCCGGGGGACTCAGAGTCAGCTACTTTCTCAAGGGGTTTCCTGCCGTTCTCCTCCGCGCTCTCTTCGGGCATACGGGTGAAGCGGATCTCGTGGACGATGCGATCATCTGCCTTGAGAACTTCGGCGCGGAATCCGTCGATGACGAGATTCTCCCCGGGTTCGGGAATGTGGCCGAGACGGCTCGTCACGTAACCGCCCACGGTGCTGACGGCGGGATCCTCGAGGTCGAGATCCTCGACATGATTTGCGAGCTCGTGCAGCGGTAACCACCCCTCGACGAGGAACTCGTCTTCAGTGATCTGCTGGAAACCGGTCTCCTCGACGTCGAATTCGTCGAGAATCTCACCTACGACCTGATCGAGGACGTCGTCGAGCATGACGAGGCCGATCGAGCCGCCGAATTCATCGACGACCAGTGCCATGTGGGCGCGGCGGGCGAGAAAGAGTTGCAGGAGTTGATCGAGAGGGAGATTCTCGGAGACACCGACGAGGTCGCGCTTCACGGCGAAGAGATTCGGGGAATCTTTCTGCATCTCGCGGAGAAGATCCTTGATGTGGATCAGACCGAGGGTCTTGTCGAGGTGGCGATCGACAAGGGGGAAGCGGGTGTGCTTGGAGTCCAGCGCTACTTCGAGGTTTTCCTTAAAAGTGTGATGCACATCGAGGGCCACCACGTCGTTGCGCGGGGTGAGGATGTCACGAACTGTCAACTCGCTTAGGCTAAGGGCATTAATCAGAATTTCCTGCTCGGTCACGGTCACGGCATGAGCGCGGCCGGTTTCTTCGACGAGCAGACGCAGTTCGTCGGCGGTGTGGCTAATGTGGCTGTTGTTGACGGGCTCCATCCCGAAGACGCGGCGCAGGAGCGTGTTGGAAATCAAGTTGATGATCCAGACTGGACCGGCCACGAGGAAGTGGAACGCCTGCAAGGGACGACTGCAGAAAATCGACGTAGCTACCGATTTACGGAGCCCGAATGCGCGCGGGATCTTTTCCCCGATGACGATGTGTGCGGCGGTGAGAATCGCGAGGGCTATCCCAAAGAGGATGACCTGCATGGCGCCTTCGCTGATCGAGAGGGCGGCGAAGAGGGGGCTCAGCCATTTGGCGAGGAAGGGGACACCGAAGGCACCGAGGAGAATACTCGAGGCGGTGATCCCGAGTTGGCAGACCGAAAGATAGGTGTCGATATTCTTCGCCACCGAGAGAGCGAGCCGGGCACCTCGGCGTTTTTCATCAACGGCGTCCTCAAGCTGGCTCACATGAACTTTCACAAGGGCGAACTCCGCCGCGACAAAAAGTGCGTTCAGGAGGATAAGGATCACCAGAAAAATCACGCCGGCGACGGGATCGTTCGGAGCAAGTTCGATGCTGGCGAGCGGGTTAATGCTCAACAAGTCAGCCGGAAACGGCGGAGATGGGAATGTCGTCATCAAGGGTTCTCTGAGAACCGGCCGGGCGAAGCGTAATCAGACCAAGCCTGCCCGTGACCGAAAAGTAAGCCGCCATATTACAGCGACCGATAAAATAGACCAGAGAAAATTCCAGCGTCAATCACGCACGAAGGGGAGCCGACATCTGCGAGGGAAGACGGCGCGAGCCCCGCGAGGGCGGACCCGGGCCCGGGTTGTAAATTTTATATTACATATATTGTAAGAAGTTATCAACAGGGTGCCCGCGCAGGGTCTTCTAAGGGTCGGCCGCGCCGCGTCGTTAAGGAAGGTGTGCTGGACGGTCTTTTCCCCGCTGAGAGATTTCCGGTGCTTGATCTCTTTCGTAGCCACCCTGTTTTCCATTGCGCATGTTCCACATGGAATGTTCCGATGAAAGGGCTTTAAGTGACTTCGAATAATCAAGCAGACGGAGATGCTCCCAACCCCGTCGCTTTTTCGAAACCTCGGAAATGCATTTGCTCGTTAAAAGGCTTCGCTTACTTTGAAAAAACTCCAATCTGCAATTTCTCTCATGACTCGTGACACGCGTTACCTCCTCTGCGGTATCCTGGCCTTCTCGCTGGGCACCGGCACCTCGCACGCATTCCTCGGCGGACTCTTGAAGCGCGGTGAAGAGAAAAAAGTGCTGAACGCCGAAGAACTCTCCACTCAGCAAGGCACTGCGGAGGCGCAGATGAGCAAGGCCCGTGCGTATGAAAGTAGCGGCAAGATCCGCCAGGCTCGCGACTCTTATAAAGCGACCAGCCGCAGCTATTCCCGGACCGATGCCGGGACGCAGGCAAAATTCGACTATGCCCGCATGTTGGAGGCGGGCGGCGATTCGCGCGATGCGTTCGACGAATACCAGTCGCTCATCACGAATTTCCGCAACACGCCGAACTTCACCGAAGCGGTAAAGCGCCAGTTTGACATTGCCGAGGCGCTTCGGACGTCGGACAAAAAGGGATTCCTCGGCATGGGTGCTCCGGTGCAGCCGTCAAGGCTCGTTGAGATGTTCGAGCAGATCAGCGCGAGTGCTCCGTTTACCGAGTATGCGCCGAAGGCGCTCCTGAATGCCGGTTATGTGCGGACCAAAGTCGGCGAGAGGGCCGAGGCGATCGCCGCTTTCCAGTCGGTCGTCGACAAATATGCCGATACCGAATATGCCAAAGAGGCCCAGTATCAGATCTTCAAGCTCCGCGGCGTGAACGCGGAGAACTCAAACAGTCCGGTCGAAGATCGCGCCCAGGTCGAAGCGGGCCTTGATTTCGTGAACCAGAATCCTGAAGACCAGCGGGCCAGCGAGATCAAATCGAATCTTCAGAGCATCGAAGAGCGCTCCATGGAGAAGCTCTACAACACGGGCGTCTTTTACGAGAAAAGCGGCAAACCCGACTCTGCCCGGGTCTATTTCCGTGAAGTGGTAAAAAATCCGTCCACCCCGTGGGCTCCGAAAGCGCAGGAGCGGCTCAATGTCCTCGACAACATGCCGGTCCCCGTGGAAAAGAGAGCCGGAGTATTCGGTGCGAATCCACTGAAAAAAGACAAGGTCGAGATGCGCACCTCGGGAGACGAAGTGGTCCCCCTGCCGACAAATTGATCCGGAAGACCGCAGGAAATCGAGGTTCTTCCGCTGTAGAGAGCGGCTCTTAAGGCTTGTTTTCTAGACAATTCCGCCTAGTTTCCAGAGAATGAAGCCCCTTTCCGAGGTTCCTTCGCGGAACGCCGCGTGCCCCTGATCCTTTCCCCAATGAAGTCTCCGATTCTTCCCCTCATCGCCGTCGGCCTAACTGCCCTGCTCTTCACGGGCTGCGCCGGCTATCAACTGGGTGACGTGAAGCCGGGAGTCTACCGCGACATCAACAAGCTGCATGTGCCGCCGTTTAAGAATCTGACGCTGGAGCCGCGTTTCTCCAGTCTGGTCACCAACGCCGTCCTCGCCGAGATGCAGTCTGACGGGACGTATGAGGTATCGAGCCGGGCCAATGCCGATGCCGTCCTCGTCGGCAGCATCCGAGAGGTGCAAAAGCGGCAGTTGCGAGCCGTCCGCACCGATACCTTGAAGTCGCGGGAGCTCAGCCTTTATCTCATCGTTGATTTCCATCTCGAGGATCCGCAGACCGGAGCCCGCATTGGTGATCGAGTCGCCCGCGGCGATATCGAAGTCCCGACCGATGACAAGTTGGGCACAGAAGAAGAGATCCTCGGCGCCCGCCACGGTCGCGTCGTCGGCGAGACAATTCAATTCGTCGATCCCAGCTTCCAGGTCGGCGAACGCAATGCTCTCTCCTTCGTCGCCGAAGACCTTGCCGATAAACTCGTTTCCCAGCTCGCCAACGGCTGGTAACCCGGTCTCGTCCGGACGGATGAGTGACCCCAGGCATTTCTCCTTTTGAATCCGCTCCAAAGCCAAGGGCTGGTGCAGCTGATCGGAACCCCGATCGGGAACCTCGGTGACATCACTTTTCGCGCCGTCGAGTCGATCAAAGCAGCCCACGTCGTCGCCTGCGAAGACACCCGTCATTCACACCGTCTCCTCAGCCACCTCGGGATTCTCGGCAAAGAACTCGTCGCCCTCCACGAGCACAACGAACAGCAGCGCGCCCGATCCCTCGTCGAGCGGGCCATGAGCGGAGCGCGCATCGTCTTCCTCTCCGATGCGGGAACCCCCACGATCTCGGATCCCGGTTACCGGCTCGTCAATGCCTGCCATGAAGCCGGCGTACGGGTCGAAGTGATTCCCGGCCCCTCGGCCGTCATCACCGCCCTCGCCGGCTCGGGCCTACCGACCGATGCCTTCTATTTCGGCGGGTTTCTCGCCGTGAAGTCCGGGCGCAAAGGTCGTGAAATCGAGGAGGCCCTCGCTCGGCGTGAGACCTCGGTCTTCTTCGAGTCACCGCACCGACTCACCAAAACCGTCGCCGCCATAGCCGCGCTCGATCCGGATCGTGAGATCTGTGTGGCCCGTGAGTTGACGAAAAAATTCGAGACCTACCACCGCGGGACCGCGTCGCAGCTTCTCGATTACTTCACGGGCCAGCCGGGCAAGGGGGAAATCACCCTGCTCATCCGCGGCTCCGGGAAACGCCGCGGGTCGGACGCCGAGTGATCCCGCTGCGCCGGAAAAAATATGAGGCGGAGCCTTTCGACTCCGCCTCAATATCCATCTCTTCACCAATGTCCACGTGGACAAAAGTATTCTACGCAAACACTACTGCCGGGGAGGAAGACCCGCGGGCCAGCTCCTGCGTCGGCAGATTTGACGGTGCGATTGATCGTTCCGGGATGCCATAGTTCCGATGGCGTCGCTGCAAAGGCCCTTTCCCGCTCTCGCGGCGCTTGCTTTTGTCATAACGTTGCTGGAGGAGGAATCCCCCTGCATCGACCGGATCCCCTGCGGGGAGGCGGTCGGCGAAGAGGTGTTGCCGAACTTCAAAAATCTCAAAGTCGCGTTTCGCGTGTGTAACCATCTGTTTGTCGGGCTTTGCTCCCCTTCTCGTTTCACATCACTCCCAACCGGTCTTCCATCCTCCCGTTTCTCAGGCGGTCGTTTGGAGCAGGTTTTCCCGGCGGACGGGATAGGGTGATGCTTCCGGAAATGAGGAAAGCGGTGTTTTGTGTTGAATGAACATTAATATAATTTCCATAATTAATCAATATTTTTATAATATTTTGAACGGAAATTAAATTGTCTTACCGAAAAGCTGCGGGAATTTGAAAGCGCGTCCCTCCCCTAGCGATCGAATTTTAGTCATGAGTGCCCCCCCCTACTCTCTCCAGGCCCGTCTCCGTCAGCCTGTCTCCGCCATCACAGCCTATGATTACCCATCGGCGCGGCTTTGTGATGAGGCGGGGATCCAGCTCATCCTCGTGGGAGACTCGGTCGGCATGGTCGTGGCGGGAGGCGAGGACACGACCGGTGTCACCCTCGATCAGATGGTCTACCACACGGAAATGGTCCGGCGCGGGGTGAAGAAGGCCATCGTCGTCTCTGACCTGCCCATAAATACCTACCGAAATCCCGAAGAAGCCCTTGCGAGCAGTCGGCGGCTCGTCGCGGCGGGAGCAGATGCGGTCAAACTGGAGGGCGGCTTCGGGCAGCTCGAGAAGGTGAAGGCCATCACCTCATCCGGCATCTGCCTATGCGCCCATCTCGGCATGCTACCGCAACGGGTCCGGGAAGAGGGTGGATACAAGAAAAAAGGAAAGACCGATCTCGAGGCCCGCACGCTCCTGGACGCAGCCCTCGCCCTCGAGGAGGCCGGTGCCTTCGCCGTAGTTCTAGAGAGCGTCGTCGCCAGTGTCGCGGCGGATATCACCCGCTCACTAACCATCCCGACGATTGGAATAGGTTCTGGTCTTGCTTGCTCGGGGCAGATCCGCGTGCTGCATGATGTCACCGGGGCGTTTCCCTGGTTTGTCCCTCCTTTTGCGAAAGTACATGGAGATGTGGCCGGGATGACTCGTCAATCGCTCGCAGCCTATATCAAGGAGATCGCCTAAGTCTGAGGGGTGGGGCAGGCGGAGCACGTTTTAGGAACCCCGGGGAAGGCAAAAAAAAACTTGCATCGGCGTCATGTGCGCGCCACACTTGGATGTCCCTGAACACTTCCAGATCGGGAGTTCGCGCCAATCTTCCCCCACCTGCCGGCCGCGAGGTTTCTCTCCTTCAGATTAAGGGACAAGCGGTTACCGAAAGTCAGGCTGACTTCTCGAAAACGCCGCGAAGGTTCGGATTTACGAACTTTCGACCAACCGAACTTTTCCCGTAATGCCACAGTTTCCTCTAGATTAGGAGACTCTGGAGCCCTTTCCCCCGTCGATACAGAACCTTTCCGCCACGGTCACTTTCCGCATTTTCATGAGCGATTCCGCCCCTCCAGAAAACACCCGCTCCGCCACCTCCCGTGCGGAGAAAGGCGCTACCGACTCTCCCGCTACTCCGGTGCCAAAAAAACCACGGACCAGGAAAGTTACGGTCGCCTCTGATTCCGCAGGTGAAGCCCCCCCGAAAGCTGCAAGCAAACCACGCGCCACGAAGATACCCAAACCCGCGAAAACAGCGAAGGCTGATAAAAAGGCAGACACAGAAACGACCCACGTCGAGCGGGCCCCGGAATTGCCTCTTTTCTCAAACGCTCCTGCGGCTGCTCCGGCCTCTGAGCCCGTCGGCCGGGACGAAACACCGGAAAATCGTGCGCTCCGCGGGAATCCTGACAATCGCCACCCCGCCCGCGAATCAACCGGGCGCGCGCGTTCCAACGAGCGTGGCGGAGATGGCGGAGATGGGCGTTCTCGTCGCAATCGTGGCCCGCGACAGCGCCGACGCAAAGGCAACCGCGAACCTCGCGAAGGCCAGGGGTCACCCCAGGATGACCGGGAAAAGTCCCGCCCCCACGACCGCGGGCAGGATGGAAATCGCGCGGATGAGCGCAGCGACGACACACACGACGACCGCAACCATGACCCGCGTGAGCTGATCGCCGGCGAATCTCACGAGGACCGTAACGACCGCGACGACGATCGCGACGACAATCGAGAGGGCGGTGACGGTCGCCACCAGAACAAGACCCGCAAGCAGCGCTACCTGGAACGGAAGGATAAGGAGCGCGCCCGCGAAGCTGCTGCGCTCGACTCCTCGCCTGCGGTGGAGTCCGAGGGTATCGTGGAGATTTCCCCCAAGGGTTTCGGGTTTCTGCGCGAAAAAATCCGCGGTTTCCAGCAGTCCCCCAAAGACGTCTTCATTACTCCTGAAGTGGTCCGCATCTATGGGCTCCGCGACGGACTCATGGTCCGCTGCGTCTCCAAGCAGGGTGTGCGCGGTCCCCAGCTCATCGAACTGCTCACGATCAATGACCGTCCGCCGGAGGAGTGTGCGAGGCTCCCCTACTTCGAAGAGCTCACCGCGATCAATCCGAACAAGAAGCTCACCCTCGAGACCCAGTCAACCCGTGCCACGACCCGCGTCATCGACCTCATGGCCCCGATTGGGCGCGGTCAGCGCGGGCTTATCGTCGCCCCGCCCCGAACCGGCAAGACGACGCTGCTGCACCACATCGCCGAGGGCATCCTGCACAATTATGAAGACGAGATCCATCTCATGGTTCTGCTCGTCGATGAGCGTCCCGAGGAAGTGACCGATTTCGAGCGTTCTTTCCCCAACGTCGAGGTATTCTCCAGCTCTAATGACAGCGAAGCGAAGGATCATACCCGCATTGCCCTGCTTGCGACCGAACGTGCCAAACGCCTCGTTGAGGGCGGTCGTCACGTCGTGATGCTGATGGACTCGATCACCCGGCTCGCTCGCGCCTTTAACAGCCAGATGCGAGGCGGCAAACGCGGCACCGCCAGCGGCGGTCTCATCGTAGGGGCTCTTGAAGCCCCTCGCCGGATCTTCGCCGCGGCCCGCAACACCCGAGAGGCGGGATCGCTCACCATCATCGCAACCGCGCTCATACAGACGAACAGCAAGGCCGACGAAGCCATTTTCCAGGAGTTCAAAGGCACCGGCAACATGGAGCTCGTTCTCGACCGTCAGATCGCCCAGAACTACGTCTACCCCGCCGTCGATATCAATAAGTCGGGTACCCGCCGCGAAGAGTTGCTCCTGCCGCCGCATGTTTTGGAAAAGATCTACGTGATCCGTCGTGGTCTCAGCGGTTACAAGCAGGTCGATGCGATGGAGTGGCTCCTCAAGTGCATGCAGCGTTACCCCTCGAATGCGCAGATGCTGATGGACATCAAGACTGCGGCGCTTTAAAGCGCGCGCGCCTCTCTTCCTAACGCAATTCTTAGCTTGCGGGAGAATGTCCCGAATCGTAGAGTGAAGAGAGGTTTCTTCTCCTCCGATTCGAAATGTCATTCATACAGCCAGCCATGAGCGTTACTGCTCAAGCGAAATCCCTTATCCTGCGTGGGATCTCGGGTCTCAGGCTGCGAATCGCGAGCAGCAAGTCCTTTTTTTCACTTCGGAGTCAACTCTTTGAACCTAAATCCATTCTGACAGACACTCCGCCATCGGCGGACGATCTGCGACCGACCACAGACGAGACACCCTCCTCTGTGATGGCGCTCCGCTCCCATGCGAATGCGCCTCTCTGTCGGACTCGGAATCCCTTCATTGAGAGAGCGCTCGCCGGCATGGCGACCGACTCTCCCTTGCCGGACCTGGCCAGAGAGTCCTCCGCCCTAAACCCAAGGCCCCTTCCAAGTAAGGGGCCTAACCAGAAAGCTTCCACACAAGATGGAAAACAGATCACAAAACAATCAAAATCGCCGCCCGAGCGGCAATCGTTCAGGCGGACGCAGTCGCAACCGCCAGGGAAATCAGTCCAGCAGCGGAGGGTCGGACTCAGGCGGTCGCAGCCGCTCCCGCAATCGTAACCGCAGCGGCTCAAGGCCGAAGGGGCTCGAGCAAACGACCGGACAGAAGATCCTCTCGATCCTGACCTTCGGCATTCTCGGCAAACCGAAGCCCAAACCGCGGTCGAGTAGCGCCGCAAAGAGCTCCCACAAGCCTGATTCCGCTTCTGCACCGAGGGAGCGCAGCCCGAAGAATGTCGACGCCACTGATCGTCCGAAGCGCAACCTCAATGAGGTGACCTCGGGCCGCCTCTACGTCGGCAACCTGGACTACACAACTGGCGAAGCCGAACTTGAGTCGCTCTTCCGCGGTGTGGGCAATGTCCTCAGTGCCGAGGTGGTGACCAACCCCAGAACCCAGCAGTCAAAGGGGTTTGCCTTTGTCGAAATGGGCTCGATCGATGAGGCCAAGCGTGCCGTCAGCGTGCTCGACGATCAGGACTTCATGGGCCGCAAGCTCATCGTGAGCGGTGCCCGCAGCGACGGTCCTCACGACGAGTCTGATGATGAGTCAGCCATGGCCGAGAGTTCATCGAGCCAGCACGGCTAATCCGGCAGACCGGATCCGCAGATTCTTCGACGCCGGAACGGTCCCTGATCGTTCCGGCGTTTTTTTTTTCCGATGAATCCCCCTTTCCCGCCTCTCTTTCTCGCCGGTCAGACCGGTAGCGGGAAAACCGCGATCGCCCTCACGCTGGCGCGGCTGCTAGCGCCGGTCGAGGTCATCAATGCCGACGCTTTCCAGATCTACCGCGGACTGGAAATCCTCAGCGCTGCCCCGTCGGCGGAGGAACTCGCAGCATGCCCCCATCATCTCTTCGGTGAACTGCCCGTCACGGCCGTGTGCGATGCGGCGAGCTTTGCTCGTCTTGCGAAGGAGAAAATCGCCGATGTCTCGACCCGCGCCCTGCCTCTCGTCGTCGGCGGAAGCGGGCTCTACCTGAAGGCGATCACTCACGGGCTCGCGCCCACGCCGAAGGGTGATCCCGCGCTCCGGGGCGAACTCGAGACACTCTCCCTCGACACCCTCGTGGAACGCTACCGCGCGCACGATCCCGAGGGGGCCGCACAGACAAACCTCCTCAATCGCCGCTACGTGACGCGGAATCTCGAAATCTGTCTCCTGACCGGCAAGCCCGCCTCGCAGTTGAAGAGCGAATGGGCCGAGAATGCACCGGAGATCCGTGCCGTCTACCTGCATCGGGACCGCGAGGAGACCTATGCCCGCATCAACCGGCGCACCCTCACGATGCTCGAAAACGGCGTCCTCGCCGAAGTCGCTGCGCTCGGGGAACTCTCGACCACGGCGGAGAAAGCGATCGGGCTGCGCGAGATTCGCGCCCATCTCGCCGGAGAGATGGACCTGCCCACCTGTATTGATACGATACGGCAGATGACCCGCCACTACGCGAAGCGCCAGGCCTCGTGGTTCAAGCGTGAGACCGCTTTTCACCGTCTCGAGATCCCGGCCGAGGAGGAACCCGCCACCACCGCCGCACGCATCGCCGCCTTTTACGGCCCCAGCCCCGCGGCTTGGTGAAGCGTCACCTTACGCGTTGAAAGTTCGTTCCGTCGCGTTCATCATTGCCTCTCCATGCCCACTGTCACCGAAGGAAACCCAAGCACGATCTCTCTCACCCTCGCGAACGACCACTACACCGTGTTGGTCGGGTCGGGTCTTCTCACGCGAACGGCCGAGTGCATCGTCGGCCGCACCGGAATCGAGAGTCGGGCCGCCGCGATCGTGACGGACTCGACGGTCGGGCCTCTCTACGCGCAGACTGTGATTGACTCTCTCGAATCAGCCGGCACCCGCACCGTTCTCATCACCGTCCCGGCCGGCGAGGCTTCAAAAAGCATGGCTCAGGTCACCGAAGTCTGCCGGGAAATGCTGCGAGCCGGTCTCGACCGGAAATCGTTTCTGGTCGCGCTCGGCGGCGGAGTCGTCGGTGATCTCGCCGGATTCGCCGCCGCCATTTTCCAACGGGGCATTCCCTGTGTTCAGATCCCGACGACGATCGTGAGCCAGGTCGACAGCTCGGTCGGGGGCAAGACGGGAGTAAACACACCCGAGGGTAAAAACCTGCTCGGGGCCTTTCACCAGCCGCGACTTGTCCTCGCCGATGTCACGACGCTCGAGACATTGCCGGAGCGCGAGTTCAACGAGGGTTTTGCCGAGATCATCAAACACGCCGCGATCCGCGATGCCTCCCTGCTCGACCTCGTCGAAGCGAAGGAATCCATCCGTGAACATCTCGTGGAGCTCGTCTCACTGAACGTCGCAATCAAGGCCACCGTCGTCGAAGAGGACGAGCGCGAGACGACGGGGACACGGGCGCTTCTGAATTTCGGCCACACGATCGGCCACGGCATCGAGGCGGCGGGCGGCTACGGCCGTTTCCTCCACGGCGAGGCGATCAGTCTCGGGCTCGTCGCCGCGACTCGGCTCTCGGTGGCCAGGTCGGGGCTCGATCCGGCGGCAGGCGACCGCATCATCGCGGCGCTGGAGACCTACGGACTGCCCACCACGCTCGCGAACGACGTGCCTGACGACGCTATTCTCACAGCGATGGGACGCGACAAGAAGTTCGAGGCGGGACAGATCCGGTTTGTTCTCTTGAAAGCGATCGGCGACGCTTTTGTCTCGGATGCGGTGAGTCAGGAGGAACTCGAAAACGCCCTCGCAGGCTTGCGGGGTTAGAGCCCCCTGCTTGTCGGGTGACAGGAATGTTGGCCTCCTTGGGGATTTTGTATGAACCCGCGCTCCTCATTTCCCCAGCAACCACGCAGCCAGATCGCGAAACTCTTTGGGTTGGAGGACTTCTCCGAAATTCGCGGGCATCAGTGAATGAGGGGAGACTTCCGTCTTTTCCACCTCGCTTTTGAGGACCCGGTGGCTTTGTCCTGCGGCATCGAGGAGATGAATGACTTCACCGCTTTCGCCGGAGACAAATCCGCCGATGACACTGCCGTCTTTTTTCGTCAGGGCAGTGAGCCGGAAGTGAGCATCGACATTTCGGTTCGGATCGAGGATGTCCTCGGCAAGACGACCGAGACCGCGGGTCCCGACTCCGTCGAGTTGCGGACCGATGAGCCCTCCCTCACCCGCGAGGCGATGGCAGGCGGCACAGTGAGTCGCAAAGAGAGCCCGGCCTCGCTCCTGATCGGCCCCGGCAGGATCGGCCGCGACCCGCTCGGCGATGAGGGCATCGAGGCGGGCACGATCTGCGGGGTCGGGACTCAGCTGCGGAGCCGGGGGCGGCTCGGGCAGGTAGGGCCGCAGCCGATCTCGCAGATCGACGGGGGCACTGGTCACGAGAAGACGAGCGAGCCGCCGCAGCGCCGCGTCTTTTTGACCATAATTCCGAAATTGCCCGACTGGGAGATCGACGCCCTCCACTTCGCCGAGAGCGAGCCAGGCGTAGGCGGAACCTGCGTCACCATCGACCACTTCGAGCCGGACGATTGATCCCGTCTTGCCGGGGAGCAACCATTCGACGGGAACGGCTTCGTCATGGCGGGGAGGATAGGCCCGCGCCAGTTCTCTGCCCGTCGCCACCTCGACGAGCCTGACAAAATTCAAATCGTGCGGTGCTTTCCCGGGAGAACCCCGATGTCCGCCGAGGAGAAAACGGAGACGCTCCGGCATGGGGAAAGGCCGGGATTCGACGGTGCCGACGGATTGCTCGGCTCCTTGTGCTCCGCGCGTGAGGCTGGAGATAAGATAGATCTCAGCTCCATCCGGTCCTTTCCGCTTCTGCACTTCCCAGCCCGAATTCTCCCGGGCACTTCCACCCGCAGGACGAACCCGCCATGGTTCTTCCTCCCCGTCTTTTTTGTCCCCGAGAAGCTTCAAAGCAACGCGGGTCATGGCATCAAGCACGACTTTTCCCCGTACGATCCCGTCTCTGTCTTCGAGAGTCTCGGCAATACCGAGAAGGACGCCGGCCTGCGCTACTGAAGTGCGGTGCCGGGCGCCTACTTCCTCCATAGTGATAAGACCGAAGAGGTTCAACGACTCTCCATATCGTGCGATATGGTGCCGGCGCTGCTCGGCGAAGTCGGGCGGCATCGATGCCGACGCCCCAAATCCCCCGAGCCAACCCGCTGCCTCCGCAGTCCGCACAGCCAGAGAGACCGTTGCCAACTCTGCCGCGTCTCCCGACTCGTAGGGATTCTCATAGGCTCCAGGAAGACCGAGACATTCCCTCAGGGCCAATCGCAGGGCGTGACGGAGGTGCGTGTCCTCGTCAGGCGTCTCGCGAAGGGCGGTGAGAAGCGCCCCGATACCGTTTATTACGGGTTTTTCCTGAAGCTCGGCCGCTCCCGCCCGACGGACCCGGGGATCGTCGTCGCCGAGGGCAGTCACGGGATCACGAGGCGGCAAAGACGGGGGGATTACCCGTGACGCCGCTTTTCCACCCGTCTTCGTCACCCGCCAGATTCGTCCCCGCTCGCGGTCGCGTCCGGGATGGTCGAGCGGGACTTCGTAGTGCCCGATGATACGATTGTAAAAGTCGGCGATATAAAGAGCTCCATCGGGACCGAGCGTCAGATCGACGGGGCGGAACCAGGGGTCGCTGCTGACGATAAAGTCGGGCTGCTCAACGGCCAGCGGTGTCGTCCCGGTGAACTCGATGCGATCAAGATTCACCTTCGATGTCACCGGATTACCGATAAGGACGTGGTCATCCCACTCCCCGCCCCATTGGCCCCGATCGATGACGACGATGCCCGCGATGCCCGTCGAGCCGTGGGTGTGCTCGATCATCGCCGGAGCAAAGCCCAAACCGTCGTGCGGTTTTCCGAAGCTCGGGTAGTGCGCCCCGCGCAGCAGTTGATAGACCGGAGCGCTGTGGCAATCGGCGCTGTAGAGATTCCCCCGTCGGTCAAAAGCGAGGCCGAAGGGATTGACCTGCCCCCGCGACCAGATCTCGACGCGTGAACCATCGGGGCGGAAGCGGAAGACGTTGCCCGAGTGCAGCTCGAGTTCGCTGCCGTCTTTCGCCTTGAGATGACTGGTGTTGTTGAAGCCGTGAGTCGCATAGACCCAGCCGTCCGACCCGAGCCGGAAACTCGAACACATCCCGTGGGTGTCTTTTTCATACCCGAGCGGCCCGAAGAGGACCTCGCGATGATCGGCCCGCCCGTCGCCATCGGTGTCGGCAAAATACCAGATGTTCGGGATGCTCCAGGCGATGCAGCCGTCGTCGTGCTCCGGCCGATGCCAGGGCAGTACACCGGTGGGGATATTGAGCCCGTCGGCGAAATCGGTGACCTTGTCGGCACGACCGTCGCCGTCCGTGTCTTCGAGGATTTTGATCGCATCGCGACTGTCCCGCACCCGCGAGCCTTCCGCGTCGGCCCATCGCTCCCGGACGGCCGCATAGGGATACTCGACGGTCGAAGAGACCCAGACCCGTCCGCGTGCGTCGACGGCGAGATTGATCGGCTTGTTGATCATCGGCTCCGAGGCAAAAAGAGCGATCTCGAACCCGTCGCGAACGATGAGGGCGAGGCTCTCCTCTTCCGGTGTGAGGGCCTCGGTCTCGCGCACGAGATGATCCTGCCCGGGCGTCGCCACCGGGCCGAGATATGCCGCAACCAACAAGATGATCCATCTCTTCATGGGACGCAGTGTGGCAAATCGATCCTCTTTTGTCGCTTCCCTTTTTGCGGCCCCGCTCCGCACGCAATCAAGATTGCCGGACAGGTCAGCAGGGTCCACGATGCCGAGTTTCTAGAACCATGGAAAACCCCACCTTCACCCGCCGCCGCCTCCTCCAGGCCGGGGCGACTTCACCGCTCTGGCTGAAATCGCAGCCGGTCCGGGCAGTGAATCCACTGGCGCTGCCTCCCGTTTTTTACAGCAACGACACCACCCACATCACCTCCTGCGTGAGCCCCTGGCGGAATCCCAAGGATGGCTTCACCGACGAGCACCTCCGCGCCTCCCTCTCCGAGGCGAGGGGAGCCGGCGTCCACCTCCTCCAGCCCGGGCTCGGCTGGATTCCCTGGTGGCAATCGAAGCTCTATTCGCCCGAGGATCACTACGAGACATTTCTCGGTGAGTTCGGGGCAACGAAGCACAATCCCTATGCCCGCTATCTCCTCGCCGGTGGCGATCTCGTGCAGACCTTCATTGACCAGTGCCGCGCGCTCGGAGTCAAGGCTTTCGTCTCCTACAGGCTCAACGACGGACACCACGTCCGCGGTCTCGCCAAAGCGCTCGAAGAGAAGAATCCGGCCCATGACATGTCGCGCCATTTCTGGGAAAACTACGAAGCCTACCGCATCGGTCCCGACCCGACCGACTGGGGCCAGGGCGTCTTCAATTGGGCGATCCCCGCCGTGCGGGAACACAAGCTGGCCCTGATAAGCGAATTGGGTGAAAACTACCCGCTCGATGGTCTGGAGCTGGACTTTCTGCGTCATTGGCAACGCTTCCCGGGCGAGACTACGACGCTCGACGAACGCCGCGTGGCCACGACGGATTTCGTGAAAAAGATACGCCAAATGCTCGACCGCACCGCCGCCTCGGGGCCGCGCCGTACCCTCTGTATCCGCGTTCCGGCCGAGCTGGCGATCCACGATGACCAGGGCATACATCTGCCCTCCCTCGTCGAGGCAGGGGTCGACGTCGTCACCCTCTCATGGTCGTATTTCACCTTGCAGGATGACAGCGTCCGCCGGGCCAAGGCACTCATCCCGGAAACGCCCGTCTATGCCGAGATGACCCATACGACCCTCACGGGCAAGGCACTGGGAGGCAGCGGCACCCAGCCCTACCTGCGCACGACCGATGAGCAATTTTACACCACTGCCCACCTCGCCTACTCCCGGGGCGCGGCCGGAGTGAGCCTTTTCAACTTCCCCTACTACCGCGAACACACCACGCCCGCGATCGGCCCTTTCACCGAACCTCCCTTTCATATTCTCGCAAAACTGGGTGATCGCGATTTCGTGGCCCGTCAGCCGCACGCCTACTTCCTCACCGCCGCGAGGAGAGACCCGGTCCTGCCGGGGCTGGCCCTGCCCGCCCTGCTTCAGCGGAATGAGCCGCAGACACTCGCCCTCGAGATGGCAGTCCTTCCGGGGCATCACCGTGACGGTATCCTGAGACTACGCTCCGACGAAGCCATCGCCGATCGTGAACTCGAAGTCGCCCTCAACGGCGCCCCGCTCGAGGAAATCCCCTTCGTGGCGCGTCCCCTGCCCCATCCCTACGATGCCTTTGCCGGCCAGCCCGACGAGATCCGCTGCTTTGCCTGTCCCGTCGCTCTGGCACGAGAGACGACGAATGAAATCCGCCTGACCTTGCGGACAGGCATTCGAGTGAAGGTGATCTACCTGGAGGTCCTTTTCCCTGTGGAATGAAGGGCTTCCGGGGGCGGAAAGATTGTCCTCTCGTGATGGTATTTTGATTGAAGTCAATCTGACGATACGCCACGATGGAGGCGTTTCCGCTCACCCATGAAAGCCAAGACCCTCCTCGCCCTCATTCTTCTGACCGGGGGCACGCTCGCGTCCCTCACTGCTCAGGAGACCGCCGCTTCCGGAGCCGCCGCGGCAGTTGCTGAAGCCGTTGAGCAGGTGCCTGCTACCCCCGCCCCGGACGCCCCGCCCCGAATCCTGTCCTCGCCTCGCTCGAGTCCCTCGCTCATCGATTTGTGACCGCCTACAACGAAAAAGACATCGACGGCATGGTCGCTCTCTACACCGGCGATGCCGAACTCGTCGACGAGATCGATGCCCGCGTCGCCACCGGAAGTGAGGAAATACGTTCCCTCTATGAGACATCCTTCGCTGCCACTCCCGGTAGGCAAATATCCCTCGATGTCCTCTCCGTGCGAAAGGTGGCGGAGAACGTCGTCGTCGAGGAGGGCCTCGCGCGCTTCTCGGGTGCAGAGGACGAGATCGAGGAAAGTATCGTCTCCTACTCCGCCATTCTCGTGAAGGCCGAGGGCGCCGCCTGGCTGATCGCTTCCTCCCGCGAACTCGAGACCATCAGCTACGAGCCCGATCCCCTCGAGGCGATCATGCCCCTCGTCGGCGACTGGACCTATCAGGGTGACCAGATGCAGATGGCCCTCTCCCTTTTCCTCTCGAATTCCGGGCGTTTTCTCATGGGCAGCGCTGTCGTCACCACTCCCTCGGACGGGACTATGGAGACCGAGATCCGGATCGGCTACGATGCCGACCGCGACGAACTCCGCTGGTGGACCTTTGATGAACTGGGCGGATTTGCCGGCGGCGCGTGGCAGCCAATCGAGTCCTCGTGGCTCGTTCGCACCACCGGCGTCACCGCCGATGGCGAGACCACTTCGGCGCTGCAGGAACTCACTTTTGAGGGCACTGACGCCGTCGTCTGGCAGTCCACTCGACGGTTCCTTGACGGCATCTCTCTCCCCGATCTCGATCTCAGGCTGGTGCGTCGCCCTCCCGCCCCGGCTTCCCTCCTCTCCACTTCTGAACTCCCCGTCGAACCATGAAACCTTCCCCCCTGCCTGCCATCAGTCTCCTCGTGGCTTTTTTTGCAGCCATCTTTTGCCCTATCAGCTCGCCCACGGCGCGGGTGAAAACCGTGACCGCGATAAGGGCAACCGTCAGAACCAGGCGCGGCCCCAGCAACAGCAGCGCCCCGCAGCCCAAAAAGGACAGAGCCCGAGAGGTCCGGTGGCCTCACCACAGGGCGCGCGCAATCCTCTGACCGGATCGAGCGTCTCCCGTCAACCAAACTCGCGCCCCAACGCACCGCGTCCGAACCAGGGGCAGGACAACCGGACCAAGGACCGTCCGGGAGGCAACAATGACAATCGTCCCGGAGACAGGCCTAACCAGCCAGCAACTCGACCAGCTCCCAACCAACCGGCAAACCAACCAGCGCCCAAAGGCCCCAACCAGCCCGACAATCGTCCCGGCGGGAAAGGCCAGGGAGGAAACGCCAACAACAATCGCCCTGCCCCGCGTCCACCGGCACTTGCCGACAAGCGCCCCGTGGATAAAAGCAATCATAACCGGCCCGGTGATCGGCCCGGCGACCGTCCCAATCAGCCGAACCGTCCCGGAGGACACACACCCTTCGTCCCCGGAAAGGTCACCTATCCCGGCCAGATTGCGAAACCCTCGAACCGCCCCGGATCGAATAACAATACTCAGAACAGGCAGATCAATCATCCCAACAGAATCGCAAAGAACCGGCCTCAGTCGCTCAATCATATCGTGAGCAATCACAATACCAACAACAACTGGGGGAATCAGTGGAACAACAACACGACGATCTGGAGCAACAATCAGACGACCTATCGCGGGCCTGTCGTGATCAACCGGAACTTCCGGAACTCGGTCAACTACGCCTACCGCCCCACCTCGTGGGGAGCACGGCCCTGGTGGTCGAGTTCGACCTATCACGACTGGCACCACGGCAGTTGGAACTACGGCTGGAACAACAACTGGCACAGCTACCACCGCCCCGTGAACTACTACCGGCCCCCTGCCCAGTATTTCCCCGGATATATTCCCTACGTGGCCCCTCGTCCCATTGTACCGGGGGGATCGCGGCCTGGAGTCTCGGCAGCCTCTACTACAACAGCGGCTACAGCAGCTACCGCAATCCCTACACGGCTCCGCCTGTTCAGACGAGGACGACGGTTATCAACTACTCCCAGCCGATCTCAGTTGTCGCCTCGCAAGAGGTGCCCGAGCCGCAGGAAGCCGCGATGACCTCCGAGGAAATGTCCGCCGCCGCACTCGAGCGCGCCCGCGATGCCTTCAGCAATGGGGACTACCTCTCCGCGCTCAAGGCAACCGACGAATCCATCTCCCATGCCGCGAGCGATCCCGCGCTCCACGAGTTCCGCGCGCTCTGTCTTTTCGCCCTCGGTCGCTACGGAGACGCCGCCGGCGTGCTCAACCCCGTCCTCGCCTCCGGTCCCGGCTGGGACTGGGCCACGATGTCCGCCTTCTACCCCGACGGCGAGATCAACACTGCTCAGCTCCGCAAACTGGAAGCGTATGTCGAGAGCAAACCCGATTCGGCGGACTCCCAGTTCCTCCTCGGCTATCATTATCTCGTAGCCGGTTTCATTGACGAGGCCTACGGCATGTTCGACCGGGTCACCACCCTCCAGCCAGCCGATATCGTCGCGGTGCAGTTGCGTAATCTGACCGGCAGCTCCTCACCCACCGCCAGCCCTGAAGAGGCAACGGGCGAAGCAAGCGCCGAGCCCCCTCTCGCTCCGGAACTCGGCGACGGAGCCGTCGTCGAGGCGATCACTCCCGACGACCTCATCGGAGGATGGAAAGCGGCCTCGGGCGACGGCAAAGCCATCACTCTCACCCTCAGTCCGGACGGACCATTTATCTGGAACTACGAAGGCGCCACCGACGGCAAAGTGCTCAGCGGAGAATGGTCCATCGATGGAGCGGGCCAGCTCATCCTCGCCGCCGAAGACGTCCAGATGGTCGCCGAGATCTCCCTAGCCGGAGACATGCTCCAGTTCATCCTCGCCGGCCGCCCGGTCGGCGATACCGGACTCAGCTTTCAGCGTCTGCCATGAGAATTGGAACGAAGTCTCCTTTTTCAACGCCTCTGGTCCGATCCCGCCGCAGGGACGAGGCCCGAGAGGCGGCGCTCATCCCCAGCCCGCGACAAAATAGCTGGAGTGAGCGTTCAGCCCTTGTCAGCGGAGCAATGGGGGTGGAGCGGCGGAATCAGTTACTCCAGTCGCTCGCCATTCCCTAAGGAACGGAGTTCTCTGCTTTCTGCTTCGCCTCCGAGTCGCACAACATGACCGCAGAATCATCCCACATGGGCATTGGGCTATTGAAAAGACCGCCCGATTCGCTAACATCCACCCACTGATCCGCTCTGACCCCGCTTTTCAAACCGCTTTGACCCACCCCGACCCCAGCTACAATCTCGGATTCACCGAACCTCCAGACCGACATGGACACGCGCCCCATCGCGGGATTGGCAGCCAAGGAGAAAGGATGATTAAGCTATTATGACCACGGAATCAGAATTTCTATTGAGATTGGGATTGGGATTGCATGATGCGAGTGACAGGTGTGACGATAGGAGTCTCGGATGTGATCATCTTCAGTTAAGCAAACGAACCTACAATCGAGTAATTGAAGAAAACTGCATGACTATCGGTCACGCACTGGTCGCGTGGGACAGAGGGCTGCTAACGCCGAATTCCCTGGGGGCAAAAGGAAGCGACGAAACGGGAAAGGCTTTGGCAGCGTTCACGAAGTGCCGCGACGACAGCGGTTCAGTCAACTGGCCATTATTCTGGGAGCTGAGGCCTCCAGTGGAACACCGTCTCGCGATCGCATCCCAATCCCTTAGAAGGCTGGCGGCAGATGAGGCTGCAAGCACGATCGGTATTCTCCATCTTAAGAAAGCATGCACTCCCCTCGAATCTGCCGGCATCACAACTCTGGGACTGTTGATCCAGGCAGCAGAATCCGGAATTGAAAACTTGAAGAGCTTCGGCAAGCGCGCACATACAGAAACCGTCTTAGCTCTGACCGCCTTACATCGGTGCATTGATGGAGAAGGGGCGGTCGATTGGGAACAGTTCGCAGTAGAGCGAAATTTTCCACTTCTACCGGGACAAGACGACCCGGCAGGCAATGGAAAGGCCCTCTTAGATTATCTGCCTCAGTTCTGTGAGCAGGTCGGCGCGGCACAGTTTGATGATCGTGAGCGGCAGATCTTTAAATTACGATGGCTCGCGTGCGACGACGACCGACAAACATTGGCGGAAATAGGCATCGGATACGGTTTGACCCGGGAGCGGATCCGTCAGATCTCGGATGTTGTGATCTCGGCTATCCGACGCCCTGTATTTGAGAACGATTACCGGGGTTTGACATTCCGATTGAAAAGGGAACTCTCGGAGACTTTAATTGCCGCCAAAGAGCATTTTCAAAGTCTCGGACTTTCCAGCGGGAGGGAGAGTGTCTGGCTGACTGAGCTCGCGACTTTTTGGGGTGTTCCAGGGGCAACAATCGACCGACACAAGAGGTTGTTAATGGCGTTATTGAGTCATGAAACAATCAGACCCGACTAGCAGCCTGTCGGGATAAGTTCTCCACGGCGAATAAGAAACTGTAAAGTGTAAAGGCCCGGGACGAAACGTTTGGAGGCTAAGAAACGAATCAACTTTTCAGATTCAGTGGCGACAGTGGAAATAGACCACGAACGAGCCCGGTGGCAATCTGCCGGCTACCGGGCTCGCGTGCCTCGAAAGAAGGTCCCTGGAACGAAAATGAACGCTTACGCTGCCCAAGACGTTTCCTGGTGGAGAGCCTGCATGGCTTTATGCTCGAAGCATCGTGAGATCACTTTTATCCGTGAAAGCTAATGGCTTGGTGACGATCAAAGTGTCCGGCGTGCCCCCGGGTTCGGCAAGACTCACGTCAGTCTCGCGAATCCCGTGTGTTTCACCGGTCCGCCGATCCGGGACTCGATATCGCCCTCGCGGACGGCCTCGGCCAGTTCTCCGAAAACTTCATCCAGAGCCGCCAGATACGCCTCCACATGGCGGGGCTCATGAGCCATCATCGCGTTGAATCCGCCGGCGGCTAAAAAACCCCGCCGCAGCATTCGTGCGGTCATCAGGGTGAGGAGGGCGGCGGAATCAGGGTGGTCAAAGGCGAGCAGGGCGAGTTCGGGTCGTCCCGGGGTTTTCACCGGAAGACCATGTTTCCCCCCGAGAGTCTGCCAGCCCGCGATGACAAGCGAGCCGATCCGGGCGAGGTGAGCAGGCACATCGAGTCGCATCATTTTCCGGACGCAGGCGACCGCAGCGGCGGGCCCGACACCCTCGGTCCAGAAGGTGCTGGAGATGAAAGATCCCTGCGCCGCCTGCATCGTGTCGCGAGTCCCGATGATCGCCCCGATGGGAAAGCCGTTGCCGAGAGCCTTGGCAAAAACGGCAATGTCGGGGGAAACGCCGAACTTCAAATGTGCCCCGCCGAGGCAGAGACGCCAGCCTATCGAGATTTCGTCGAAGATCAGCTGCGCGCCGATGCGGTCGCAGCGTTCGCGCACGCCTTCGAGGAACCCGGGTGCCGGATCGGTCTGCCGGGTCGGCTCCATGACGATGGCGGCGAGTTCGCTGCCGTGTTCGGCGATGAGAGCGTCGAGCTCCGCGAGGTTGTTGTAGTGGAATGTCAGGGTATTCCCCGCCAGCCCTGCGGGGACTCCGGCCGGATCGAGCCCCGGGAGAAGGTGGGCATTGAGCTCGCTCGTACCGGAGAGATTCGCGGCGAGATACCAGTCGTGCCAGCCGTGGTAACCACAGAGAGCGATCTTGTCCCGGCCGGTGCGGGCGCGGGCGATGCGCACGGCGACGGCCATGGATTCGCCTCCGGCCCGGGTGAAGCGGGCATTCTCCGCCCAGGGATGGATCTCGAGAAGCAGCTTCGCCAGTTCGACTTCGTCATGGGTTTGCAGCGTCGCCATCGACCCCATCGAGACGCGCCGGATCACGGCGGCGTTTACGTCGGGGTCGGCGTAGCCGAGGATCGTGGAGAGGATGCCGCCGAGGCTCATGTCGAGGTAGCGTCGCCCCTCGATGTCGATCACTTCGCAGCCGCGCGCCTCGCGGTAGTAGGCGGGCCACTGCCCGGGGGCGAACATCTCGGGCCGCTTACTAAGGAGCTGGGTGCCTCCGGGGATGAGAGTCGTCGCCTCGCGGTAGGCGGCCTGGACATCGGGCATGGTGCGCGGCAGCGGAAGACCGAAGAGGCGGCGCGCCCCGAGGCAGAAGATCTCTTCGACGTCTCCGGCGGTGAGATGCTGATTGAGACAGGCCTGCTTCAGCGCGAGGAGCGACTCGATCCCGAGAAGCGTGGGTCGGGCAAAGCGGGATTTGGAAAAATCGGCGCGGATCTCATCGAGCCAGAGAAACCCGTCGGCGAGGTCGACGCAGCGGCTCCGCATCTCGGTGACGCAGAAGTCAGCCCCGAAAAAGAGTCGGGTAGGGCCGAAGACTTTCAGGATCGCTTCGAAGGCCGCGGGTTCACAGATGGCCGAGGTGTCGAAATAGACATTGTCGAGCCCACGGATCGACTCGATCCCCTCGACGGTGTGTTTGCCGCAAAAGCCGCGCGCGGCATGGGCGAGGAAGAGCTTTGCCCCGGGATATCGGATGCAGTTCTCGCGGATGTAGCGCTGATTCTCCGGCTCGGCCAGCGCCCGCGGCAGGACCATGTGGAGCATGATCGCGAGACCGCGGCGGTCAGCCATTTCCCAGGCCCATTCGGGGATGAACTCGCCGGTCGGGGCGAAGAGAGTATCGGTCCGCTCCGCGAAAAGATGATAGACTTTGAACCCGATAAAACCGTCGGCGATGACCTGCCGCTCCACCTCGGCGGGATCCTGTCGCGGGGTGATGATCATAAGCCCGAGCGAGTGCGGATCGCCTTTCATCTCATCGGCGAGGTGCCGGTTCGCTCCCTCGACGTCGAGGGCTCGGGTTGGAAAGGGGAAAAAGAGTCCGCCGGTCGGGCAGCGATCGGGCATCCACATCGAGAGCCGCTCATCGTAGACCGCACGGGTGACCAGGGCGGGTCCGGCGGCGGCGAGAGCTGGAGTGGGCGAGCCGAGATCCTGTGTCCGCCAGAGATGGGCGTGTGCGTCGAAGGCATCGGGAGGCACGAAGTCGGCGAGGTGACGATGCCAGATGTCGAGATCGTAGTCGGTGATATCGGCCCAGACGTAGGGATTGATTTCGGAGGAAGTGCTCATGGATAGAATCGGAAATTGACGCGGGGAAATTTGTGATGCAATATATGATCACAACTCATGAAAACACTCACGGTTCGGGATTTACGGTACGATTTTGCCAAGGTAGAGGAATGGCTCGCCGACGGCGAGGAAATCGAGGTGACCAAACACGGTAAACCCGTGGCGCACCTTTCGCCTCCGGGACGTTCCCAAAAATCGCGGGTGTTTGATGCCGATGCGCATCGGCAAAGGATGCGCGAGACTTGGGGTGACCGGGTCTTCTCCGCCGAAGAAGTCCGCGAGATGCGGGAAGCAGAACTCGGAGAATTCAGCTGATGACGGGATTTGACACTTCTTTCCTCTGCGCGCTCTACCGGACGCAGGACAATTCCGAGCGGGCCATCGCCCACCGGGGTACGTTGGATGGTCCGCTCATCGTGACGCGACTTCTGCTTTGGGAGTTTCGTCAGGCGGCCCGTTTTCAGGCCTTTCGCCACCGCCACAATCCACAAGTTGGATACCCGCTTCATGAAGCCGAAAAGATGATCTCCGACTTCAAAGAAGATCTCGACGATGGATCGGCGGTGATCACTGAGATCGACTGGGTGAACATGCTCACTCTCGCCGAGCGCATCTCCAGAGCCCGCACTTTCACCGGCGGGCATCGCAGCTTCGACGTGCTCCACGTTGCGGCGGCGCTGGAGATGGAGGCCGACGTTTTTCTCTCCTTCGACGGCAATCAGAACACTCTCGCCGCCGCCGAAGGTCTCGTTACACCCCTTGCCCTTCATTCGCCGGAGATATAGAGGGCATAGAGTTTGGCGTCGCCGGAATCAGGAAGCGAAACTCTCAGCGCGAGTTCGCGGCCGGTCGGAACGGATCCCGAGGGAAAGGCGACTTCCACCCGCGTCCCATCGACCACGACCTTGCCCGCTTTTTCACCAGCGAAATCCACCAGCGGCTGATCGAACGGGTCGAGTAACTCCACGCGCAGCGGGGCCTCCGCAGACACACCTTCGATGTTCACGAAGATACGCTCCCCTTCCCCGGCCCGGAAAGTCGTCGTCACGACATGTGCTGGAGAGTCGGGGACTTTCCTCGAAAGATAGGCAAACCCGTCGCGACGCAGCGTCGCGAGACCGATCTCCATGTCTTTCAGGGTGCCGCCGGTGTCCCAGTGCGAATACCAGATCATCGTCTTGTCGCCATGATTCACAAAAGCATGCCCCTGCAGGATAGCGATGTCGTCCCATTCGCCTGGTTTCCCGCGCGGGATGACTTTGTGATCGGGAACCGGTTCGCGGAAGTGGATGCCGTCGTTGCTCACGATCAGTCCGAGATCGATGGTGACGCCGAGGTTCCAACGCTTCGGATCGGCGGGCTTCTCCGGCGCATCCTGCCAGAGTCCGTTCAGTCCGATGACGACGTTGCCGCGATTCCACATCCCCGCACCCATGTGTCCCTGCTGCCCTTTCACAGGAACGGAGGTGAGTTGACCGGGCCGGGCAAAAGCGAAGGCCTTGGCCCGGGACCAATTCAGGAAATCGGGCGAACGATAGCTCAGCGTGACGCGCCCCACCTCGCTCCCGTCCATCCGCCAGGCCCAGGGCGAGAGCAATTGCCCCGGGGCGTAGTAGAAGTTGCCGAAGCGATAGAGTCCCGCGACCTCGAAACGCTCGTTGCCGGCATTCATGGGGCGGTCGCCGACTACTCTCCAGGTGAGACCATCCGCGCTCGTCGCGGCGACAAAGGCACTCCAGCGACTTTCATTCGGACCAATTCCGCTGCGACCGCCGCGTACATCATCAAACGGCGGATGAGCGATGTAGACGCACTTGTAGCGGCGGGTAGGATCGGGATCTTCCGGCTCGTGGAGGATGGAGAGGAAGTCGTTCACCTTCGCGAGCGACGGCACCTCGGACTCGATCAGGCAGATGTTGTTCTTTTTGCTGCCGTTGAACTCGACGAGACCGAGCTCGGGTTTCGTCCAGGTGACGCCATCCTCACTCTCGGCATAACACATCGGCCGCCACCAACCCGGAGCCTGCCCCCCCTTGTTCTCAGTCTCGAACATGCCGAGATACCACATGCGGAACTTGCCCTCCTCGTGCACGACCGTTCCGTAGAGGATCGCATGTCCATGATCGGGTGCCCCTTCGGGACCACGCCGCAGCACGGGGTTTCCCGGATGTTTCTCCGCCGCCAGGGGCGTCACCGCGACATTGTCCCACATGGGGATGCTGTGGTCGTCGAAGGAGAAGAAAACACGCTCTCCGGCATACAGGGGAAAGACGAGAACAAGGAGGAGGCAACGCGCGAGTTTCATGACACGATGATTCGTTCACCGACACGCTCTGGCAAGACAGACTTGCTGGTCAGTTTTCCGGACCAGACGGAGTTCCCGCCCCTCAGCGCCGCCTGTCCGCACTGATGAGCTTTTCGATCTCCGCGATGTCCATCATCACAGCAGTCGATTTGGGCCTCATTTTCACAATGACACCGAGGCGCATCGTGCTGAGGACACCGCAGAGACGACCGTGCTGGTCGATCAGGGGAGAGCCGCTGTCACCCTTGATCATCGGCAAAGTCGTGATGAGTTTGCGGAAATGGCCGCTCGGATCCTCGTTCACATTTTGGTGTTCGAGGAAGAGGCCGCCCCCCTTTTCATGCATCCAGCCGCCCGCGAAAAGGGTGCTCGTCAGGTTGAGTGAGTCGCGGCGATACTTGAGGAAACGCGGCGTCGCCATCTCGGCCTTGACGATGGCGAAGTCAGCGGCGTCGTTGCGGTAGACGACCCGCACCGGGGCGTAGTCGATGTAGGTGTTTCGCTTCGAAGAGGTCGCGTAGAGGACGTAGGACTCCTTGTGGGCGAGGACGTGCGCTGCCGTGAGAAAATATCCGTCCGAGGTGACAGGAGCGCAGCTGCCGAAGCCGGAGCCGCCCTTGGCAATAGGCACGGAGAACCCGAGTTCGAGGACCCCCTCCTGCGCTTCGCGGCTGGTGGCGAGCTTGGACTTGAAGTCCTCGTCGATGTATTTCCCGCTCACGATGAGACCCGAGTGCAGGGTGAGGAAGTCGGCGGCGGAAAAGCCTTTGTCGGTGCGGTTCTTCAGCTCGGGCAGAGTGACGGGCGCGTCGATGCCGAGGGAGTCATACTTGGCGAGGGACCTCCGTTGATCCCGGTGCGTGTTCGTCGGCATAACGACGCACGACGTGAGCAGAACCGAGAACGCGAAGAGCAGCGCCGAAGATCCGGCGCGGTGCCAATAAAGAGAGAGTCTGCGATCAGAAGACATTCGGGAGGTAAACAGAGTTTCGGCTTCGGGCTCGAGCAGGGTCACTGACCCGAGGACATCAGTCACCGTCCCGGCGGCAATATAGTGCAGAGTCGCCCTGCAATCACCAGACAATACGTGCAACGGCGAAATTCTTTCCTCTTTTTCCCGTCGATAACAATGAGAATGGCGAGAATCAGTCCAATAAGCACAACATCCGATGGCGATCCGTTGCGCCTTCACCGCCGCAGTCCGAAGCCGAACCCGATCAGAGCGGCGCTCGCCGAGGGCAGATGGGCCTGGAGGATCTGGCCTACGACACTGGCCTGGGCCACGAGCCAGTTCCGACTCTCGCTCACTGAGCCGTAGTAGTCCTGCCAGCTCGGATCGATCATGCCGCGGGATTGCATTACCCAAATGACAAAACCTCCGATGACGAGGAGGGAGATCGCCGTCTTCACCGCGACCCGCAGCAGTGCCCCGAAGGCCATCGCCGCGATAAAGCTGAGCCCGATCCGGATCGCACCGTCCCCCAGCGCCTGCCGGTCACCGAACCAGCTATCGCGGCGCGGTCTTCCATCGCTCCAGTCCGCTCGCAGTGCATCCCCCATCGAGTCGGGAAGCTTACCGGTCGGTTTTTTCGAAGACAGACTTCCGCCGTTCCACACCATCCCGCCCAGCGCGAGAGCACCCGCCCCCACGAGGAGAAGTCTCTTCGTGCCGGTGAAAACGCCAAAGATTTCCCGAAGTCCGATCATTGCAGAGCGGAACTATACTCCGCCCGCCTATCGGCGCCACTGGCCATTTGTGCCGCCCGACCCGCCCTCGGGAACCGGGCTTCTGCGCGAGAAGCCCGTTCCCACCGCGAATTCGAGGTTGTTGAGTAGGAATGGGACCGGGGGATGAGACCCGTATAGACTCCCGCATCAATACCAATACGTGCATCGTCCGTGCCAAGTTCTGCAGAAAATATGGGACGGCTGCCCCGTGACGCGAATCCCCCGCGGTGCCTCGATCCCGTTCTCCTTAGAATCAACAGGGAAAAATGATTGCGTCCCTCGGCAATTTGGCGAAGGCTCATGCGAGATTTTCATGTTAATCAAAGACATTCCGGAAGACGAGCGCCCCAGAGAAAAGCTCTTCCATCGGGGGCCGGCCGCGCTGAGTGACGCCGAGATCCTCGCTCTGTTTTTCAGCACGGGTCGGGCCGGAATGAGCGCGATCGAGCTGGGGCGGGAAATGATTCAACGATTCGGGAGTCTGCGCAGCCTTTCCCGCGCCACGACCGAGGAGCTCTGCCAGATTCAGGGAATCGGCCCCGCCAAGGCAGCGCAACTCGCCGCCGTCTTCGAGTTCGGGCGTCGCCTTGCCCACGAGCCCTTCAGCGAGCTCTCTATCACATCCCCGGAAGATGTTTTTTCGCTCGTTGGCCCCGAGATGCAGATGCTCTCGCAGGAATCAGTCAGGGTCATCCTCCTCAACCATCGCAAACGACTCATCCACCTAACTGAAATCTTCCGGGGCACTGGCAACGAATCCTTTGCCAACCCGGCCGAGATTCTCCGCAAGGCGATCAGCCACAGCGCCCACGCCATCATCGTCGTTCACAACCACCCCTCGGGCGATCCCTCGCCCAGCCAGGCGGATCACGAAGTAACGCGCCGCCTCAAGAGCGCCGCCCTCGCCGTCGGGATCGAATTCACCGACCACATCATCATCGGCTGCCGGTCGGAAAGCACGCGCGATCCCTACTTTAGTTTTCGCGAGGCGGGCCTAATTTGAGGTGGTATCCCTCCCGGATGCCCCCGCAGTCGCTCCCCGTTGTCTTCCTATGTCTATTCATCCCACCGCCGTCATTGATCCCGGAGCCGAACTCGGTAATGGAGTAAAAGTCGGGCCCTTCGCGGTCATCGAGTCCGACACCCGCATCGGGGATGACTGCGTGATTGAGGGCGCCGCACAGATCCGTTCCGGGTCGCAGATCGGCCGCGAAACTTTCGTGGGAGCGGGCGCCATCCTCGGTTCCAACCCCCAGTTTCGCGGATTTGATGAAACGATATCTTCCGGGATCCGCGTCGGCGAGCGGAACGTCCTCCGGGAATATGTCACGATTCACCGCAGCGTCCACGAGGGGGCTGACACAATCCTGGGGGACGACAACTATCTCATGGCCGGCTCCCACATCGGGCATGACTGCATCGTGGGGAGCTCCAACACCCTCGCAAACGATGTCCTTCTCGGCGGACACGTCCTCTTCGGCAACCACTGCTTTGTCGGGGGCGGCTCGGCCTTTCATCAGTTCGTGCGGGTCGGGGACTACGTCATGTGCCAGGGGCATTCCGGATTCTCACAGGATCTCCCCCCCTTTGTGATCGGTGCAGACATCAACACTGTAGTGGGCATCAACGCAGTGGGAATGAAGCGGCTCGGCTTCTCCGTGGATGAGCGCCGCAAGGTCAAAGAGGCCTTTCAAGCCGTTTATCACAGCCCCGAAACCCTGCAGTCCATTCTTGAGAGAGTCGCTGGACTCGAGATGCATCCGGCAGTGGAGCTTTTTTACCGCTTTTTACGCGAACCGTCAAAAAAGGGACTCTGTGTGAGAACGTCCCGAAGACCCTCTGAATAGTTAAGATCCCTTAACAAAATGCCGTCAAAATTCGAAATTTTCATTGGTCTTTTGGGGAGATGGGAGTAAATGACAGTTGGTAGCTTGGCGTTTTAGCGACATAACCCGTAACCTAGTCTGATTGCTTTGATCCGCCGGGATTCAACAACCAAAAACCTGAAAGCCAATCGCTTGCGGACCGCCGCAGTGATTGGTTTGCTTGCCGGTGTTTTCGCGCTCACTCCGGGAGGGCTCACCGCCCAGGACGACAGCGCAGAGTTCGCAGAGGCATCCGACCCGGGCCGCGGCATGGTCAACCTCGATATCCAGAGCGACTTCTCCGACTACGACCAAAATCTCGGGATTGCGAAAGCCTATGGTGACGTCGTCGTAAAATACGGCGATGTGACGATACAGGCCGATCAGATCGAGTATCACCAGTCATCCGGCAACCTCTTCGCCCGGGATAATGTGAGGATTTTCAAGGACGGACAAGTTATCGATGCCGAGGAGATCATCTACAACATCAACACCGGGGAATTAACGACGAGTCAGCTAAAGAGCGCCCTTGAGCCGGTCTTTTACACCTCCGACAACGTTGTCCGCCCTGAGGAAGGCACAGACGGGCCGATCACGATGCTTGATTCGACCTTCACTACTCACGACTCCGCCAATCCGAATTTCCATGTTCGCGTGAAGAAGCTTGAAATCTATCCGGACGACAAGATCGTCATGCACGGAGCTCAGGTTTATGTCGGCGAGATGCCTCTTTTCTGGTTCCCGTATTTCGTCCAGCCCATGGAGGAGGAACTCGGTTACTACTTCACTCCTGGCTGGAATTCCGCCTGGGGAGGTTTCTTACTGAACCAGTACGGCTTCATGATCGGGGAAGACATCCTCGCCACAGCCCAACTCGACCTCCGCACGGAGCGCGGTCTCGCCGCCGGCATCGAGTTGAGAGATCAGCAGTTCAAAGACAACGAGAACATCGGCGGTCTTCACCTTTATTACGCGGAAGATGCCAATCCCGAACTGAGCTTCAATGGTCGCAGCCGCCGCAAAGGCACCGTCGACTCGAGTCGCTACCGAGCGAATCTCCAGCACCGCGTCTACTTTCCGGGTTCCGACGACGAAACTTTCTACCTCGATTTTGATATCAACAAGCTCAGCGACGCCTTCTTCTACGAAGACTTTTTCCCCGCCGAGTTCCGCGTCGATCCGAATCCTGACAACCTCATCAACCTGAACAAGCTCTTCGATCAGGGCGAGATCTCGCTGACCGGCCGTTTCCAGCTGAATGAATTTTTCCAGACCGACACCCGCACACCCGAACTCGCCATCGACATCATCCGCACGCCCCTCGGTGATACCGGCTTCTATTATGACGGGATGACCTCTTACGGCATCATCGATGAGGAACTCGACGATGCCTCCATCCTAGCCGGCGCGGTCGACCCGAGCGGCTTCAACCGCTTCCATTCCTACCACGAGTTCCTATTTCCCACCCGCCTCGGCGGCATTCTAAATGTCGTCCCCCGTGCCGGTGCCGGTTATACCAACTACTCCAGCTTCGACATCCCGGGGCTCGATTCGCTCGACCGCACCACAACGCATGCCGGGATCGACCTTTCCTTCAAGATGTCGAAGCGTTCCCCGAACATCGTGAACCGGGCCCTCGGACTCAACGGTCTCCTCCACGTGGTCCGCCCCTACATGAATTACTCCTTTGTGAGCACCGATGATCTGACCGGTCGCTTTTCCCCTATCGACCGCTTTACCCCGACGACGAGGCTGCGCCCCATTGACATGCCGCTCTTCACATCGATAGACGACATTCGTGACTGGCAGATCCTTCGCGCCGGTGTATCGAACCGATGGATAACAAAGCGCAATGGAGCCTCCTACGAATGGCTTGCCGTCGATAACTACTTCGACACCTACCTTGAGGATCCCGAATTCAATCGCGATTTCTCCAACTTTTTTACCGATGTCGAGTGGCGCCCTCTCCCCTGGCTAACCGCATCGACCACGGCCCAGGTGCCTCTCTTCGACAATTCGATGGATTTCACTGAACTTAGTTCCCTGATCTCAGTGATGCCGACAGACTGGTTCCGCTTCGGGCTGCGCCATTACTTCATCAACGATCATCCCTTCTTTGAGGATTCCGATCTCTACACCCTCACGACCTACACCCGCCTGAGTGACAACTGGGGCCTCAGCACGGCCCATCGCTTCGAGACAGATGACAGCACTCTCGAGTATCAGCAGTACAGCGTTCACCGCGACCTTGCCAGCTGGACTGCCAGCCTTGGCGGTATCATCCGCGACAATCGCAGCGGCGAGAACGAATACGGCATCCTTCTGAGCCTCACTCTCAAGGCTTTTCCAAAAGTCAGTCTGCCGCTTGATTTCCAGCCCGGGACGCTCGACGCCGAAGAGTGAAGATCGATCACTGATCGGTGAGCCATATTCGGCTTCGCACTGGGCAGCCCGCTAGCGAGCTAATGAATTCTACGCAGACATTTTGAGGAATCCAGCCCACAAATGGTGCTCGCACGAGGGGGCATCCTGACTTATAAACACGCTTTTATTTGATGAAACTGACCATTATTGGATCCGGCTATGTAGGACTGACCACCGGCGCGTGCTTCGCCGAAGTGGGACACGAGGTGAAATGCGTCGATAACGATGCCAAAAAGATCGAGACCCTTCTCCGCGGTGAAATTCCGATCTATGAACCAGGTCTGGCCGATCTCGTGAAGCAAAACGTCGCCGCCGGCCGCCTCACCTTCACCACCAGCACCCCGGAGGGCGTGGATCATGGCGAAGTCGTTTTCATAGCCGTCCCTACACCGCCGAATGCCGATGGATCGGTCGACTTGAAGTTTATCGAGAAGGTAGCGAGAGAGATTGCTCCAGCGATCAAGAGTTACAAAGTAATCGTGGATAAATCGACCGTACCGGTTCGGACAGGTGAAAAGGTTGCGGAGACGATTCAGCGTTACGCCCCCGAGGCAGAGTTCGACGTCGTATCGAATCCCGAGTTCTTGCGCGAGGGTTCCGCAGTGGCGGACCTCATGAAGCCGGACCGCATCGTCTTCGGATCAAACAGTGATCGGGCCTCGGCCCTGATGAAGAAGGTCTACGAACCCTTCGTTGCCCCGCTCCTCGTAACCGATATTAACAGCGCCGAGTTGATCAAGCATGCCGCGAACTCGTTTCTCGCCCTTAAGATTTCCTACATCAATGCGATTTCGGCGATCTGTGAGGCGAGCAATGCAGATGTCGAGCTTGTAGCCGAGGGCATCGGGATGGACTCACGCATCGGGCGCTCCTTCCTCAACGCCGGTATCGGTTACGGCGGTTCCTGCTTTCCGAAAGACATCGCCGCCTTCATCGCGATCAGTGACCAACTCGGGGTCCCCTTTGACCTACTCAAAGAGGTGCAAAAAATCAATCGTCAGCAGCTTGATCGTTTTATCGATCGCATCCGCGAGGCCCTCTGGGTAATTGACGAGAAGAAAATTGCCGTCTGGGGGCTCGCGTTCAAGCCTAACACCGATGACGTGCGCTGCTCGGTCGCCCTCGATCTCGTCGAGAAACTCGTCGCCGAGGGTGCGCACATCACCGCTTACGATCCCAAGGGAATGGAGCGCGTCCGCGATCTACCCATCGGGGCAAAAATCACCCTCGCTAACTCACCAGAAGAGGCCGCCTCCGGGGCCGAGGCCCTCATCATCGCTACAGAGTGGCCCGATTTCGCCCACGTCGATTTCCCCTCGGTGAAAAACTCGATGCAGTCTCCTCTCCTCTTCGACGGCCGCAATCTTCTCGACCCCGATACGATGCGGAAGTACGGGTTCGATTACCACGGTATCGGCCGGGGAGTCTGAGGCGCGCCAATGCTGCCGTGAGGTAGGTGGATCGTCTTGTCCCGTGATCCGTTCACGGTCGGCTTTACGGATTGCCAAGACGTGCGCCTCTTCCGCTGCGGAGAATCCGTCATAGTTGTGGCCTCCGCAGTGCCGCTGGCGGACAGCCCCTTCAGCCGTTCTACTCGCGATACTCGCTGATAGGGCTCCGTCATCAAGGGCTAAACCCTCACACCAACCTTTTGGAGACGGGCCGAAGCAGACTCAAGCCTATATACGGCGCCCGCTTAAGCGCCAAGCGTAGCCACCAGCACTCAGCGCCCCATATCGC
>Ga0209491_10000342_pt1 | contig 91542 bp, 85 predicted proteins | sample BON02_FD_187213 | JGI IMG/M metagenome (GOLD analysis project Ga0209491, IMG submission 187213) | Freshwater microbial communities from Lake Bonney liftoff mats and glacier meltwater in Antarctica - BON-02 (SPAdes) (version 2) | ecosystem: Environmental > Aquatic > Freshwater > Ice > Glacier...
TGGCTAGGATGCTGAATGATTCTAATTATTTTGAAAGGATCAAAAGAATTTTTGAACCAGATCCTAACTTAGAAACTAACCGAAAAGTAGCTTGAAAAGTCCATTTTGGAACAAAAGAAAGAACCTTTTGACTATCAACTGTTTACCCCTATTTATAGGCACTCAAAAAAAATCTAAATCTCAATGTTTTTGAATTCTTTGGAGGTGCGAAACTTGAGTAAGGCAGCAATTGTTTAGAGAAATTCCATTGTTCATTTAATTTCGGCAAACTGTGTTCTTTTATTTCGTGCACAGTGGCGTTTGCATCGAAATTTGCGGTGTATGTATAACCCCATTTTGAAGCAACTTCGATGGTTGAATCATTTTTAGTTTGCAACCAATCTAAAACTAATTTTTCTGCCAAGCCATAACCAGGAGCGGTGTCAAAAAATCGGATTCCAGAATTGTACGCTGCTTCTAAAACGGCAAAACTTTGTTTTCTGAAGTTTTTTAAATCAGAATTGTTCACATTTTCCTGACGAATATTTATATATTGAGGTCTTCCTAATGCTGCAGTTCCTAAACCAAGTTTCATTTTATTCAACTATTTTAACACCTTTCCAGAACGCGACATTATTTTTTATGTGATTTGCAGCTTCAAAAGGTTTTCCATAAAACCAAGCTGCGTCTTTGTTTTCGGTACCATTAACAACAATTGTATAATAGGAAGCTTCACCTTTCCAAGGGCAAACAGATTTTGTTGTACTTGATACAAAATATTCTTTTTTAATACTATTTAAAGGAAAATAATGATTGTTTTCTACTACAACCGTGTCATTACTTTCTGCGATAATTTCGTTATTCCAAATTGCTTTCATAAATATTTGTTTTAATTAAGAACTACAAGATAACATAGAGCTACCAATTTTATCTTTCGCCCAATCTGGTCTTTTTGCAAACCATTTTTGATGTTCTATTTGTTCTGAATATGGCTTTTTTAATAGCTGATACAATTCATCAATTAAAGCATAATTTCCTTTTTCTGCATCTTCAATTGCGAGTTGCGCCATATAATTCCGCAACACATATTTAGGATTCACTAAATCCATTTTTTCAGCTCTTTCTGAATCTGATAATTTTTCTTTTTTTAGTCTTTGTTGATAAGAATCAAACCAATTCATCCATTTTTCTTTGATTTCTGATGGAACTTTATCAACATAAAAAGCATCCCCAATTAATGAAAATTCGTTTTTTTTATCTGAAGAAAAAGAACTCAAATTTCTGAAGAAAATAGTCATATCCGTTTCTGTCAATTGCAAATTGTCTTCTAAAGTTGCCATTAGTTTAATGTCCTTTTCATCATGAGCAACTAAACCTAATTTGGATTTCATCATTTTTAAAGATTCAATTCCGAAATTAATTTTATACCATTCTAAAATTTCTTCCAATGGTTTTACGTCATTTATTAAGGGATATAATGAGTTTGCGAGTTGGTATAAATTCCATAAACCAATGTTAGGCTGATTGCCGTATCTGTATCTTTTATTTTGCCTATCTGTGGTATTTGGCGTCCAACCAAAATCGAAATCCTCTAACCAGCCATAAGGTCCAAAATCGATTGTTAATCCCAAAATAGACATGTTATCTGTGTTCATAACGCCATGCACAAAACCAACACGTTGCCAGTGAACAATCATGTCTAATGTGCTTTTTGTAACCGCCTTGAAAAACTGAATATATTTTTCTTCGGATGAAATTGTAATTTCTGGAAAATGATATTTTATCGAATAATCTGCTAAAATTTTCAAATTTTTCACATCATTTCTTGCCGAGAAAATTTCAAAATTCCCAAAACGTAAAAAAGATTCTGCAGCTCTACAAACAATTGCTCCTTTTTCATACGCAGGATTTCCGTTATACATGACGTCACGTAAAACTTCATCGCCAGACAGACTTAAAGACAACGCACGGGTTGTAGGAACGCCCAAATGAAACATGGCTTCGCTACACAAATACTCACGAATTGATGATCTTAAAACTGCTAAACCATCTGCAGTTCTTGAATACGGAGTTTCGCCAGCTCCTTTTAACTGCAAAAACCAGCGTTTATTTTCATGAACAACTTCTGCAATATTTATGGCTCTACCGTCACCTAATTGTCCTGCCCAATTCCCGAATTGATGCCCAGCATAACACATTGCAAAAGGTTTAGTGTCTGTTAAAATTGCATTTCCTGTAACAACATCTAAAAATTTATTTGAAGCAACTTCCTCTTTTGATAAACCAATTTCTTCCATCATTTCAACAGAAACATGAAGTAATTTTGGATTTGCAGTTTCTTGCGGATTCACATAAGAAAAAACGGCTTCGGTAACTTGCCTTCTTGTATTTTCTAGGTTTTTATCCGCAGGTAATTCGTCAATAAAAGTATGTTCTAAATTCAGTTTCATGCGAGTTTTTCTGCGTGCAATTTTCTTAATTTTGCCAATTTAGGTTCAATTACAAAACTACAATAGCCTTGTTGTGTATTATCTCTATAATAATTTTGATGCTCTTTTTCTGCTTCGTAAAAAGTAGGTAACTCACTAATTTCTGTTACAATTTTATCTGTGTAATAGGATGCAACATATTCAACTGCTTTTTCTGCAATTTCTTTTTGCTGTTCATCATGATAAAAAATCACAGAACGGTATTGTGTTCCGCGATCTGCACCTTGTTGATTTAAAGTAGTTGGATCGTGCGTCGTCATAAAAACGATTAATAAATCTTCATACGAAATGATATTTGCATCAAACGAAATTTGAATAACTTCTGCATGACCAGTTAATCCAGAGCAAATTTCTCTGTACGTTGGTTTGCCAGGAACATTGCCGCCAGCGTAACCAGAAATTACTTTTTCAATACCTTTTACTTCTTGGAAAACAGCTTCTGTACACCAAAAGCATCCTCCGCCAAGTGTGGCAATTTGTATATTTTTACTCATTATTTTATCTTTTATACATGGAGTTAAAACCCCTTGTAATGAAACTTATTTTTTTGCTAAAACCATCGATTCAGAATTTACGCAATAACGCAATCCACTTGGTTCTGGTCCGTCAGGAAAAATGTGACCCAAATGCGCATCACAAACATTGCACATTACTTCCACACGAACCATTCCGAAAGTGCTATCTTTATGATATTTAATTGCATTTTCTTGAATTGGTTGTGTAAAACTTGGCCAGCCAGAACTTGATTCGAACTTTATAGTAGAATCAAATAAAGGTGTATTGCAACACACGCAGTTGTATTTCCCTTCTTCGTAACTGGAACATAATTCGCCAGAATGTGGTCTTTCCGTTCCTTTATTTCTGGTAACTCTAAATTGCTCTATAGTTAATAGTTTTTTCCATTCTGCTTCTGTTTTTTCGACTTTTTTATCTGGTTTTGGATTTCCATTTACAGAGAAATGGATAACATCTTTCCATGTAATCATATTTTCTATTTTTTTTACTAAATTAATAATTTTTTGGTCGTTTTAAAAGTCTAAAACTTACTATTTTCATTGCGAGATTTTTATTTTAAATTAGCAGAAATATTTTTTATGGAAAACCTATTGCAAAATGCCGAAAAGTATGTAGTTCAATTGTTAACAAATGAGTTAGACAATACGTATGTTTATCATAATTTGGCGCACACACAATTGGTTGTAGAGAACATAAAAGAACTTAATGAAGCTGGAGAATTAGAAGATGAATTTAAGGAAATATTGCTATTAGCAGCTTGGTTTCACGATGTTGGTTACACGATTAGCAAAGAAAATCATGAGGAAAAAGCAATTGGGATTTTAAAACAATTTTTAGATAAAGAGCAGGCTTCATCCAGAATATTTGATGAAGTTTCTAAATTAATACTAGCAACAAGAATTGATGTTGAGCCAAAAAACGAATTAGAAAAAATTATTAGAGATGCAGATTGTGGTCATGTAGGTCAGGAGGATTTTATTGATAGATCTGAATTGTTGCGGAAAGAGTGGGAGCTAACTGGTGATAAAAAAATTACAGACAAAGAGTGGTTTGATGCTAACATTCAGTTTTTAACCGCTGTTCATCGTTTTTATACAGCATATGCTTTAAAAGAATGGGGAATTAGAAAAGCAAAGAATTTAGCTCGGATTTTAAAAAATCAGAAGAAATCTAAACGGAATAATATTAAAATCAATCAGAAAAGAAGAGCGTTAGAAATTAAAAAAACAAAAGTAGAATTACCAGAACGCGGAATTGAAACGATGTTTCGAGTTGCTATGAGAAATCACATTACATTAAGTGATATTGCAGATACAAAAGCCAATATTTTGTTGTCTGTAAATGCAATTATAATTTCTATGGCATTGTCTAATTTAATTCCAAAATTAGACAGTGCATCCAATTCTCATTTAGTGATTCCTACGGTAATTTTTGTGTTATTTACAATAGCTTCTATGGTTTTATCAGTTTTGGCAACCAGACCAAATGTAACCGAAGGTAAATTTACCAAGGAAGATGTGGTAAACAAAAAAGTGAATTTAATTTTCTTCGGTAACTTCCATAAAATGAGTCTAGAAGATTTTGAATGGGCAATGGGCGAAATGATGCAAGACAGAGATTATCTCTATTCTTCGCTTAAAAAAGATTTGTACTTTTTAGGCTTGGTTTTAAATAAGAAATATAAAATTTTAAGAATAACGTACTCCGTTTTTATGGTTGGTATTATTATAAGTGTTATTGCTTTTGCGGTCTCTTTTAAAGGAGGAGCTTTGGCAATTTATGGAAATTAACTTTCTATTTCCTTTAATAAGTCTGTTAAGGTAATTGCTTTTTTCTCGTTAAAATATTCGTCATAAAGTACTTCTACACGTAATGCTTTTAAGCCAGAAACACCTTGTAAATCCTCTAATTCTAAAAACTCAATTTTACCTAATTGTTTTTTAGATTGTAAGAAGTTTACATATTTTATATACTCTAATGCATCTTTATCTTGGCTATAAACGATAGAAATTTTTCCGGGAATCGTTAAACGTTCTTCGCTATTTTTAATGTGAGATTTGTCAATTCTTTTTTTAATAATTTCATATCTAATGTTATAAGCACCGTCAACATCAAATTGTTTTTCATCCATTCTAAATTTTATTGCCAATGGGTTGCTATGCACTAAAATCAAAGAAGCAACTCTTAAATCATGATTCATTTCCTTTCTTGCACTAAAAGCAATGTTCTCCATCTCATACATGGTTTGCAGTTGCCATAATCTTAAATTATACAAATACAAATCGTCATAAGGTTTGTTTTTTGTTAAAGATTCGCCGATGTACATATTAAATTCTACACCATCTGTTTTGTACCTTTCGAAGAAATGCGGATACATTTCTTGCGCATCAATCTGTTTTTTATCGATGTATTTAGAGAGTTTTTCATTCAAATAATTCACACTATTTTCATAGTCTTTTCTTTTCTCGTAAACCACTTTTAAATCTTTATCCAATCGATTCATATAAACAGCAACCCTTGCATACAACTCTTCATTTAATTTTTTGATGTGCTTAAAAACTGGGTAAATTTCTCGTTTTAAAAACTCTAAAATTATTATTTCATCACCAGCATTCAATCCTTTTTTTAATTCTGATAAATACTGATTGATTCGAAAAGCCAACTCGTTGTAAATAGGCAGTTTTTCCGTTATGCAGGCACTATCTAATACATTTATTGCTAATGTTAACTGTGTATTTAAGTCGGTTTTTATCGATTCGTTTCTTGCATCAGAAGAATTTCTAATATCACTTTGTCCATACAAAGGAAATACATTTTTAAAAATAATTTCCTCAATAGTAATGTCTGTTAAACTACTCTCTACTTGCCGTTGGTATTTCTCTGCGGCTTCATAAAATCGCCATTTTACCGTTGGATGAATAGAAGTATAGTGTTCTTGAATTGTTGCTTCTAACACATTTTGATGTTCTTCTGATGCACGTTTTACAGCAGCTTCAAAAACAGGTAAAATATCTTTTAATTTATTTACGTTTACAGAATTAAGCTCGTAAGGTCTTGGTGAAGCAATTTCTAAAACCGCCATATTTTTGCTCGCTTTAGCTTGAATAGGAATCATTAAAATACTCTGAATCCCGGTTGCTTTTAATTTCTGATAAAACGCATTCTGATTTGTTTTTCTACCATAATTTTCTACATCAGAAATAGCAAAAATTTCAACATTCTTAAATACTTTTTCTACAACAACATCACAAAAAAAATCTTTACAAAAAGCACTATTACTAGCGCTTAAAAGAATGCTGTTTTCTTTAGAAATATAGTCATCAGATATTTTCGAATCAAAATTACTGTAAATAGAATACCCTAATTTTAAATCTTTTATTTTATAAAACTCACTTAAATTTTGTCTTAAATCTTCTACTAAATTATGATCGCTTCGCAGTAAATTTGCTTTTACAGAAGACAGCGTTTCATCCGCAGTAACATCAAACAAATTCATTATACCAAAACCTTTAAAAATATAACTATTCGGCGGGAATTTTTCTTTCCAAACTTCTATGTTTTCAAAATTATCTAATAATTCTTTATAATCCTCATCTGTAATTTTTGGTGCATTTTCTGTAGGAATAATTTCAGAAAAATCGCCATTAAAAGCAGCTCTGTAGTGTTTGGTGAATCCGCTTTTTTTATCTGGAATATCAAAGAAAAAAAGCCTTCTTAAATCTACATCATAACCATATAAATTATTAAGTATAAATGTGCAAGACATAATATACATAGAATCATTCTCGAAGTTTCTAATGTTGAATTCATAATCTTCTCCAGCATTTTCAAGAATTTTATTTAATCGATTTGTAAATTTAAACGACGCAAACGAAAACGGAATGGTAACCGCCTTAATTTCATTTTCTAACAACCATTCTGGAAAAAGTGGTTCTAATATTAAATTGATTTCGTTTTCGTATTTGGTCAGCAAATCTAAATCAGAAAAACCGTTGATGAGAATTGGATGTTTTTCGATTTCCTTAACCATCAGTTTTGATGATTTATGAAATGGATGTTCTTCGTAATCTGCCGAAGCATATTTTTCATACAACGCAAAAACTTGTCGAAAAGAAATTTCGAGTTGCAAAGGCAACTCCATATTTTTAACAGAATTTGGTTGTAGTATTTTCATCTTTAGGTAGTTTTATTAAATTTACGAAACTGTTTTTAAAGTAGTCGAAAACTAAATTCAAAACTTGCAGTTCAACAAATATTAAATAGAGCTCCACTTGTTTGACAAAAGAGGCAAGACTTTTTACTTTTAGCACCTATTGCTATCGAAAAAGAAGTAGTACTTGATTTTAATTATCTGAAAAACAGAAATAATTAAAGGCGCAGATTGATCAAAATTAACTTTTTAAGTTAATTTTGATTTAAAAAAATATTTGCTAATGAATGTTTAATCATTAGAAGATATTTGTCTTGGCTCGAGATTCTTTAAAGTGATTCGATTTTGAATCTTTTAGAAATAATTATTCTATTACTTCTGTCTAAAATAAATAATAATTGGTACTCCAGAAAAGTTGTAGATTTCTCTTAATTTATTTTCCAGAAAACGTCTGTATGGATCTTTAACATATTGCGGTAAATTACAAAAGAAGGCAAATTGTGGCGTTCTTGTTGGTAATTGCATACAATATTTAATTTTAACAAATTTTCCTTTAATTGCTGGTGGCGGATAATTTTTAATGATTTCCAGCATCGTTTCGTTGAATTTACTTGTTGCAATTCTTGTTTTTCTACTTTCAAAAACTTCAACAGCAGTTTCTATCGCTTTATAGATACGTTGCTTGTTTAATACAGAGATAAAAATAATTGGCACATCATTAAATGGCGCAATTTCTTTACGAATAGCTTCTTCATAATCACGCATGGTATTGGTTTCTTTCTCTACCAAATCCCACTTGTTAACTAAAATTACAACACCTTTTTTATTTTTTTCTGCCAACCAAAATATATTTTGATCTTGACCTTCAAATCCACGAGTAGCATCAACAATTAAAATAATAACGTCTGCGTATTCAATAGTTCTCACGGCACGCATTACAGAATAAAATTCTAAATCTTCTTTTACTTTCGATTTTTTTCTGATTCCGGCGGTATCAACCAAATTAAAATCAAAACCAAAACGATTGTATTGAGTATCGATAGAATCTCTTGTTGTACCAGCAATATCTGTAACTATATTTCTTTCTTTACCAATTAATGCATTTATAAATGACGATTTTCCTGCATTTGGTCTTCCAACAACAGCAAATCTCGGTAATTCTTCTGCGTCTAAATCTATTGGTTCTGGTTCTGGCATTTTTGCTGCAACAGCATCTAATAAATCTCCAGTTCCGCTTCCATTCATAGAAGAAATGGTATAATAACCGCCTAAACCTAAATTATAAAATTCTACTGCATCTGCATCACGCATTGCATTATCAACTTTATTAATTGTCAAGAAAATTGGTTTTTTAACTTTACGAAGTAATTTTGCAACTTCTACATCCATTGGTGTAATCCCAGCTTCAACATCTACCACAAAAACAATAATATCTGCTTCTTCAATAGCTAAAACTACTTGTTTTCTTATTTCTTCTTCAAAAATATCATCAGAACCTTTTACATAACCGCCAGTGTCAATAACAGAAAATTCTTTTCCGTTCCAGTCAGATTTTCCATAATGCCTGTCGCGAGTAACACCACTTACAGAATCTACAATAGCTTCTCTTCGCTGAACCAGACGATTAAATAAAGTGGATTTTCCCACATTTGGTCTTCCTACAATGGCAATTATGCTATTCATTTTTTACTGAAATTTTTTGCAAAGATACAATTAACCATTTTAAAAATAATTGTAATTTTAAACAGTTATAAAAATCCTAAAATGAGCACAAAAAAGAACCTAATTATCGAGAAAAGAAATAGTGAACTTTATTTAAGACCACGATTTTCTATTGAGTTGGATGAGAATTATAAATCGATTTTAACTCGTTTTTCTGACGAATTTAAAAAGGAAGAAATAATTTTTAGAGGAAGTGTTTCTGATACTCATATTTTTATAAACGTTCCCCAACAGGATGAGCATTTTTGGTCGCCACAATTGCATTTGGAGTTGATAGAAATATCCGAAAATGAAACCGAATTAAAGGGATTATTTGGTCCAAAACCCCAAGTTTGGACGTTGTTTATGTTTATTCACTTTGTAATTGGTACTTTATTTATAGGATTCTGTGTATTGCTATACACGCAAATTTCTTTAAATGAAGCAATTATTTTTCCTTTAATTGTGATTGTAGTTTTACCACTTGTTTGGATATTGTTGTATTTTTTAGGAAAAATAGGCAAAGACACAGGGAAATCTCAAATGAAAAAATTACATGAATTTATGGTGAAGTTGATTTAAGTGTTTTTCTATAAATATTTTGCTAGCTAGAAATAAATCTTGGTTCCTGATTCTTTCAGCGAAGCGGTCTTTTTAATCTTTTTTACTAATTATACCCAAAATGCTTTCACGGGTTTTATTCAGTTAATTTATTTTTCAAATCCATTCTTTCGTGTAGTATTCTAATAATTTCTACTTCATTTTCTGTAATTAAATGATAAAATAAGATATGTTTTCCCGACTTTAGTCCAAGTAAACTGTCGTTTATTCCAACATATTTTTTTCCAATACATGGGTTTGCTTCAATTTCGTTACAAGCAAATTTCAATGAAGCATAGTATTTATCGGCTTGATTCTCTGACCATTCTTCCGAGGTGTAATTCCAAATATCATTTAAGTCGTTGATGGCTTCTTATCTTAAGATAATCTTAGCCATTCTTTCTTTTTTCTGATTTTAAGTTTTTAAGATTTTTGTCAAAGTCAAAGTTTTCTACTCTTGGACTGTTTAATCCTTCTTGAATAGCATTTCTTAAAGCAATAACTTTACTTTCCTCATTTTCTAAAAGTCGAAGACCAGCTCTTATTACTTCACTTAAATTTTTATATCTGCCAACAGAAACCTGACTGCTAACGAATTGATCAAAATAATTACCGAGTGAAATTGAAGTATTTTTCATTTTTTTAACTTTTCTCAAAGTTACCAATTTTTGGTAAAACAACCAAATTTGTTCAATTTGATTAAACTATATCTAATTAATTATACCCAAAACGTTTCAACTGACTCTTATCACTTCGCCAATTTTTATTCACTTTTACATATAATTCGATAAATATTTTCTTTTCAAAAAAAGCTTCTAAATCTTTACGCGCTTCTTGACCAACACGTTTTATAGCAGCACCTTTGTGACCAATAATTATTCCTTTTTGAGTTTCACGTTCTACCATAATCACAGAACGAATTCTTATAATTGTTTCTTCTTCAATAAATTCTTCTGTTTCGACTTCTATCGAATACGGAATTTCTTTTTTATAGTGCATCAACACTTTTTCACGAATTTTTTCATTCACAAAAAAGCGTTCTGGCTTGTCTGTTAATTGATCCTTCGGATAAAATGGGGGAGCTTCTGGAAGTAATTCTAAAATTTTTTCAAAAACGGCATCAATATTAAATCGTTCTAAAGCAGAGATAATATAAACAAAAGCATTTGGTACTTTTTCTGCCCAATATGCAATTTTCTTTTCTACTTCATCTTGATTCGATTTGTCGATTTTATTCAACAATAAAATAACCGGAATTTCACTGTTTACAATTTTTTTGAAAAAAGACTCGTTTTTTAATTCGGTTTCACCAACTTCTACCATATAGATTAAGATATCTGCATCCTCTAAGGCAGATTTTACAAAGTCCATCATGGATGATTGCAATTCGTAGGCAGGTTTTATAATTCCTGGTGTATCAGAAAAAATTACTTGATGCTCTTCGCTGTTTACAATACCTAAAATTCTGTGTCTTGTTGTTTGTGCTTTCGGAGTGATGATCGATAATTTCTCACCAACCAAGGCATTCATTAATGTTGATTTCCCAACATTTGGATTCCCGATAATATTTACAAATCCCGCTTTATGTGTCATACTGCAAAGATAGTTTGTTTTTTTTATTTTAATGAATGTGAAACAGTTATCATTTTTAACAAAATGTATAAGAAATATTTAAATTATTTTGGTTGTGAATTAAGAATAAGTTGTATCTTTGCACCTCAAATCGCGGGATAGAGCAGTAGGTAGCTCGTCGGGCTCATAACCCGAAGGTCACTGGTTCGAGTCCAGTTCCCGCTACAACAAGAGTAATCAGAAATGGTTACTCTTTTTTTTGTGAAAAATTTTTATATTGTTGCTTTCCTTTTTTTAATAATTTTGTCTTACGTTAAACATACACTATGTTTCATAGCTAATGTTTTATGTGAAAACTTTACAAGAAATCATTTAACTTTGGCAAGTAGAATTGATAAATTAATTAAAGAAGATTTTTTATGGCAAATAATTTTTTAGAAATAGTTAAAATCAAATTTAAAAAAGTTGTTTCGTTTGTAAAGAAACATCCATTTAAAAGTGTTTTTTATGCAATTGCTACAATTATCTCTTTTTTTATCTTATTAGTATTGCTTATCTACGCTGGTTTATTCGGTAAATTACCTTCTAAAGAGTATTTACTACAATTAAAAACACCACTTACTTCTACATTATACGCTAGTAATAACGATCAGATAGGATTGTATTATCTTCAAAATAGATCCAATATAGACAGTACAGAAATACCATTAGCTTTAAAAGAGGCACTAGTTGCTACAGAAGACAAACGATTTTATGAACACAACGGAATTGATTTTAAAAGTTATGCACGCGTTTTTATAAAATCGGTAATTTTAAGACAAAATGCGGGTGGAGGTAGCACGCTTACACAGCAAGTAGCTAAAAACACGTTTGGCAGAAAGGATCATTTTTTCTTTTCTACACCAATTAATAAAATCAAAGAAATTTTTATTGCGAGAAGATTAGAGAAGATTTATTCAAAAGATGAAATTTTACTTCTGTACCTAAATACGGTAACTTTCGGAGAGAATATATACGGAATAGAAAAAGCAGCATTTCGTTTTTTTAATAAATCGCCAGAAAAATTATCTGTAGCTGAATGTGCAACGCTTGTTGGATTACTCAAAGCGCCAACATTTTATAATCCGAGAAGAAATCCAGAGCGAGCTACTGCAAGGCGAAATGTGGTGTTGCAACAAATGGTTAAATACGACTATTTAACTAGTGAAGAGTTAGAAGCATCTCAAATCCCTTTAAAACTTAATTATCAAGAGCCTAAAAAATTATCTTCTTTAACTAGTTATTTTAAAGATTATGTAGCCAAAGAATTTGAGTTATGGGCTACGGACAATCCAGCTCCAGATGGTCATATCTATAATTTAGAAACAGATGGTTTAAAAATATACTCTACATTAAATACCTCTATACAAAAATCAAGTGAAAAAGCAATGGTTAGGCAAATGGCCAGCCTTCAAATATTAATGAACCAACATTGGGAAGCTTTAAGCACAGAAGGTGGTAAAGAAGCCTTGCTTGAAAAACTACTCAATCAAACGAATGTAGTGAAACAATGGAAAGCACAAGGGAAAAGCGAGCTTGAAATAGAACAACTAATTGCAGAAAAGAAATTTAGAATACAATGGACTATTGACGCAGGCAACGAACCTAAACTACAATCTTTAAAAGACTCTATAGCTGGTGCCATAAATAGGTTGCATACAGGTTTACTTACGATAAGCAGTCAAAGTGGAAGAATTATGGGTTATGTAGGAGGAATAGATTATGCAATGAGTCAGAAAGACAATATTCTCGAGGCAAAACAAGTAGGCTCTACTTTTAAACCCATTACATATCTCGCTGCACTTGAGCGTGGAAAAAATCCTTGCGATTTTTACGATAATAATTTGGTTTCTTATGCGGCTTATGAAGATTGGAAGCCTAGAAATGCAAACGGACAATACGGTGGTAGTTATAGTATGCACGGTGCATTAGCAAATTCAATTAATACAGTTTCTGTTCGCATCCAATTGGAAACAGGAATTAAAAGTGTAAAAAAGTTAGCAGAAAGAATGGGAATTACTACCCTTTTACCTTCTGTTCCTTCCATTGTTTTAGGAACTGCTGATATTTCTCTTTTTGATATGGTTACAGCTTATGCAAGTATTTCTAATGGAGGCAGACGTATTCAGCCCTTTGCAATTGAACGTATCGAAGACGATAAAGGAACCATATTATATCAAGCAAAAATACCGTACGGAAATCGTGTTGCGAGTGAAATAAATATCAAAAATTTACAACAAATGATGGATGAAGTTCTCACAGAAGGAACTGCATCTCGAATTCAAAACTATGAAATTCCTTACAATTTAATCGGAAAAACAGGGACAACACAAAACAATGGAGATGGCTGGTTTATTGCCTGTTCTCCAGAAATTGTAGTAGGTTCTTGGGTTGGTACGTATGATAAAAGAGTGCAATTTAAAAGTACCAGTTTAGGATCTGGAGCAAACACAGCATTGCCAATGGTTGCTTCGGTTTTTAAGTCGTTGAGTTCTTGGAATAGATCCATACTTACAAATTTTGTTTATGAAAAACCTTATTTTGATTGTCCACCTTTTTTAGAAATGAACGCTTCAGAATCATTAGAATTTATAAAGACAGATAGCACTTATTTATTGCAGCGAAGACTTCAGGATTCTATTTTTAATAGTTCTAAAATAAAAGCAGATTCTATTCTTAATTTTCCGGAGAAAACTATTTTATTAGATTCATTATCTAATTTACAAGTCCAATAAGTTATTGATTAGTTTCGTTTTTATTCAAATAAACATTGGCTTTACCAAAAAACAAAATTTTCTATTGTTAAAATAAAAGCCAAATAAGAAAATAATTTTTCTTTATGAAAATACAATTATAACAACACTATCAGAATAAAAGAGCAATAAATTGTGAATAACACTTTGTGTTTACAATAATGATTGGTAACTTGTGCCGATCTAATTCCGTTTTGTTTGAAAAAAAATAGTATTAAAATAGCTATAGCATGCATTATTATTTTATGTGCATTTTTGTTTACCTCAAATTCCGCAGCATCTAAAAATGTAGTTTTAGCAACTACATTACCAAAACCTATTAAGGCGAAAGAAACCGCATCTTTTGTAGTAAAACACTTCCCAATAAACACTACAAAAAACGTACGTCATAAATTAGATTCTCTTTTAATACGCGCCAATAAACGTCAAGATTTTCACGGTTCTGTGTTAGTGGCTAAAAACGGAAAAATTCTGTATGATAGTCAGATTGGATTCGCAGATTTTAGAAAAAAAGTTCTTTTAAATAAAAAATCTTTGTTTCAACTAGCATCTGTTAGTAAACAGTTTACTGCAGCTGCGATTATGTTATTAAAAGAGCAAAATAAATTGCAACTTTCAGATAGTGTAACTGCTTATTATCCTAATTTTCCTTACAAAAATGTAACAATTAAAAACTTATTGAATCATACAGCAGGTTTACCAAAATATTTTTGGGTTGCAGAGCATAAATGGAATCAACAGAAAGCACCTTCGAATAGTGAAATGATGGATTTACTTGCATCTAGCAATGTCTTGCGATTCTTTAAACCTGGTCATGGTTTCGATTATTCGAATACAAATTACATGGTGCTTGCTTCCATAGTTGAAAAAATTTCTGGAATTTCATTTAGTAACTTTTTAAAGGATAATATTTTTGATCCACTTCAAATGAAAAATTCTTACGTATATAGTTTTGAAAAAGATAGTATCAAAAAAAATCAATTAGACGGATATCGATTATACAAAGGGTGGCGTCATCTAAAAATTCGTAGCACTGTAAACGATGCTATTGTTGGAGATAAAAATGTGTATACAACTGCCGAGGATTTGTTTAAATGGACAAACGGATTGAATTCAGAAAAAATACTCACAAAAGAATCGGTAAATCTTATGTATGCTAAAGGGGAAACAATTAGCGGCAGGAAAGTGCCTTACGGTTTAGGATTTAGAATCGATTCTGAAGAAAATAACAGCGTTTATCATCGTGGAAGATGGAACGGGTTTAGTACAGCACTTACAAAATATTTAGATGATGATTTGGTAGTAATTATTTTAGAACATACCAGTTATAGAGATATAAAATCTTTAAATACAAAGATTAAAGATATTGTTACAGATAATTTTATTTTGTAATTATTTAAAACTGACTTCAATCTTTCTTATTAGTTTTAAGTAATTAAAAACTATTTATTGTTTTACGAATGGCAACTAAATTGGTCAATAACTTTTCTAGTAAAGCTAAATCTAACATATTTGCACCATCACTTTTTGCATTTGCACAATCAAAATGTGTTTCTATAAATAAACCATCAGCATTATTTACAATTCCGGCTCTTGCAATCGTTTCAATCATATCTGGTCTTCCACCAGTAACACCAGAAGTTTGATTTGGTTGTTGTAAAGAATGGGTAACATCTAAAACTACTGGTGCAAATTGTTTCATTTCTGGAATTCCGCGGAAATCTACAATCATATCTTGGTATCCAAACATCGTTCCTCTATCTGTAATCCAAACTTTTTCATTCCCAGCATCTTTTACTTTCTGAACGGCGTGTTTCATGGAAGCCGGACTCATAAATTGTCCTTTTTTTAAGTTTACTACTTTTCCAGTTTCCGCAGCTGCAACAACTAAATCTGTTTGACGAACCAAAAAAGCGGGAATTTGCAATACATCTACATATTGAGCAGCCATTTTTGCATCAGAAACCTCATGAATATCTGTAACTGTAGGTACGTTAAAAGTTTCGGAAACTTTACGTAGTATTTTTAGTGCTTTTTCATCTCCAATACCGCTAAAACTATCAATTCTACTTCGGTTTGCTTTCTTAAAACTTCCTTTAAATACAAACGGAATTTCCAATTTATCAGTAATTTCAACTACTTTTTCTGCAATACGCATTGCCATTTCTTCTCCTTCAATGGCGCAAGGACCGGCTAATAAAAAAAAATTGTTTGAATTGGTGTGTTTTATGTTGGGAATCAAAGATAAATTCATCGTGTGTATTTTTTACAAAAATACGAAATAATATTTGCTATCTTTAGACTTTAAAACAAGACCTAATGAAAAAAATGACAATTTTATTCGCTGCCTTTTTACTAATTATTGCATGCGATTCAACTAAAAAAGTAACATCAGATTCTACTAAAGCAATTACTTCAGCAGTAAACAAAAGTATTGTTGATATTGACTCTGCAACAGTTAGAAAACATTTATATACGTTGGCTTCTGATGAAATGGAAGGCAGAAAGCCAGGTACAGAGGGCATAGAAAAAGCTGCTCAATATATAGAAAACGAGTTTTATAGAATTGGTTTAAATACCTATGGCAATTTAGAGGATTATCGCCAACGTTTTGTGTATAAGGATATTAAAATGTTTAATTTGATTGGCGTTTTAGAAGGGAAAAGTAAAAAAGATGAGATTGTAATTATTTCTGCACATTACGATCATTTGGGAGTTAAAAGTAGTGGAGAAGGTGATTTGATTTACAACGGTGCAAATGACGACGCTTCTGGAGTTACAGGAGTTTTAGCTTTGGCAGAATATTTTAAAAAAGTTGGGAATGAAAGAACAATTGTATTTGTTGCTTTTACTGCAGAAGAAATGGGATTAGTAGGTTCTAAACATTTTGGAGAAGGAATTGATGCAGCTAAATTTGTTGCAGGAATAAATTTAGAAATGATTGGAAAAGTGCCAAGTTTTGGTCCAAATACTGCTTGGTTAACTGGTTTTGAGCGTTCTGATTTTGGTAAAATAGTTCAGAAAAATTTAGTAGGTACAGGGTATCAATTATTTCCAGATCCGTACACAAATTTTAATTTATTCTTTAGATCAGACAATGCTTCATTGGCTCGTTTAGGCGTTCCATCACACACATTTTCAACAACTCAAATAGATTCAGATCCAGATTATCACCAAGTTTCTGATGAAGCAGAAACATTAGATATTGCGGTAATTACAGAAACAATTAAAGCGGTTGCAAAAGGAACTGAAAGTATAATTAATGGAAAAGATACGCCAACAAGAGTGGTTATAAAAGAGTAAAATGCAATGATTTTGAAGAATATAAAATATGTTTTTTTGTTGATTTTAACGAGTTGCTCCATATCAAAAGTTATTTATGATTATGATACCACAACAAATTTTAATCAATACAAAACGTATCATATTTTTGAAAATGCTGGTGAAGGTCTAAACAAATTTGATCAAGACAGAATACTCTCAAGTATCGATAAAGAGATGATTGCACTCGGATTTACAAAACAAGACAATCCTAATTTTTTTATCGACTTTAAATCAAGTAAAAAAGAAAATCACAATAGAAATACAATCGGAATTGGTTTGGGAAGTGGCGGAATAAATTCGAGTATTGGAGTTTCTGGTGGAATTCCAATCGATAATAAAAAATATTTAGAACAAATTACTATCGATTTTGTTACAAATAAAAGTCAACAACTTTTTTGGCAAGGAATTTTAGAATCAAAAATAGGTAAGAAATCAACACCAAAAAAAAGAGAACTCTATTTTGATGAAGTTGTAAAGAAAATTTTAGTTGGCTATCCTCCAAAAAATAAATAACAAAAAATCCTCTTCAATTGAAGAGGATTTTATTTTTTACTATATTTTAATCTTAAAACTGGTATCTGATACTTAAAGCGATATCAGAATTTATACCGTCATATGTATTACTAAAACCAAATTCTGGTCTGTAATCTAAAGAAAGCATAATTGGAGCATCAAAGTTATATTCGATTCCTATATCACCAGCTACGAAAGCAAATGTATCAGAACCGCCAGCATTATAACTAAAACTTCCAACACCACCACCAACACCAGCGAACCAGTTAAAATCGCCTTCAATTTTCCAAACCCATTGGTAAATACCAGTTGCTTTAAAACCGTCGTAATCATTATCATTTCTGATTCCTAAATCTACTTCTAATCTGTTATTTCCAGTTAGCGCTCTTTGGTAAGAAATTTCTCCACCAAATCCGTCATTATCACCTAAACGAAGACCAATTGCATTTTTAGAAATGTCTTGCGCATTAATTGAGATTGCTGTTGCAAACAACAAACCAACAATAAAAAGAGTTTTTTTCATTTAAAGTTATTTTAGATTAACTAGTTCAAAATTAATACTCTTTTTTATCAATCTCTGATTTAATATGTGTAATATTCTGTTAAATAGTAACCTTTTAATTTTCGATTTTTATTCGTAAGCCTTCTGAATAACTGCTAAATTCTGGCGCGTACATACTCTGAATTGTTGTAATTCCGTTACTAAAATTACCAGCATTATTAACACGTACATCATACTCAAAAACAAAAACACCTTTCGGTAATCTTTCAAAAAAGAAATTGGTAGATGCATCTTTTGTACTTTCATAATAACCCAATCCATCTTGATATTTATACGTAGAAATTACATTAATTGGTTCAACTCCAGAAGCACGCATATCTTTCATATGAATAAATTCCATTGCTCTGTCCACTTTTAATTCGATTCTTACCGTAATTAAATCGCCAACTTTTAAAACTGTTTCATCTTTAATTTCTTTGAGTTGTTTTCCAGTGTCTGAATTTACTTTTAAAAATAATTTTTTATTCAGTTTCAATGGCGTTTCTGCCGAAGTTATTTTATCTAAATCTTCAAAGTACTGCCAATACAATCCAGCCCAAGCAATTCCGTTTCCTTTTTTTGTCAACGTAACTTCGCTCATTTCTGGTTTTATTTCATTTCCATTCCAAGATGTTTTAAAATAACCAGTTCCGGCTTCAACTTTTACATCGTCTAACGTATTTGGATTAATTACTTGATTCCCAACTTTTATAGCAACCATTTCTGTAATCGAAATAAAACCGGTTCCGTTTAGTAGCAAAGCATAAACCGCCTCTGTAGTTGCTTTTGTGGTTTTCCACTGGTTTACTTGCTTGTTTTTAAGTAACCAAATTTTTAGATTGTCAACCATTTTATTGTTTTTTCTAATTTCAGAAAACGTTTCTATCATCAAAGCTTGTGTTTCAATTGGCGACTCATAAAATTTAAAACCAACTGTGTTAGCTTTCCAATACATTCCCAATTCGTCTGAAGTTATTGAGTTTTCATCCAAAGATTTTACAATTTTTTCTGCGGATGATTTCTCGTTATTTCTAAATAATGACAATGCAATTTGTCCTTTTGCATACAAATTATAATCGTTCCAAAATGTTTTGGTTTGATGCTGATAATAATCAATCGCTGTTTTTAAGTCGCCATTTGCTTTCCCATCGCCATAAAAACTTCTCATATATAAATACTGAATCGTAAAATAATTCAAGTGGTTTTGCGCCAAATACTTTTTAGCATCTTTTTGTTTTTCAGCTTCTCTAAGCAATTTAGTATAGTTCTCTAAAATTTCTGAATCTAAAAACGAAACTGCTTTTTGCAGCATTGCAGTTGTTTCTGCATCATAATCTGCAACACCTATTTTTTGTAAATGACCAAAACCTGTTACAATATGTAAGGTAATGTAGGAATTTGCATTATTATTTCCTTGAAACCATGGAAATCCGCCAGAAGGAAATTGCATTTCCTTTAATTTGTTGATGGATTTCTGTTGCTCATTTTTCATTTTATTCAAATCGAACAATAACGCAATTCGTTTTTTCTGCTCGGTTTCAGACTGTGCATCACTTAACCAAGGCGTTTCTTGAATAATTAACGATTTTAATTCCTGATTTTTCTCCAAATTAGATACTAAAGCATCCGTAGATTTCCACGCATTAAATACTTCCTGAATTCTAGGATTCGAATTTGCTACAAAACTAGCCAATGTATTTGCATAATATTTCGCAAAAGTTTGTTCCGAACATTCATAAGGATATTCCATCAAATACGGTAACGCTTGAATTGCATACCAAGCAGGATTTGAAGTAACTTCTAATGTAAGCTTGTGATTTTTTAAAGTTGATGACGTATTATTTTTCAACTTATCTAGAGTAAATGTTTTGGTTTCGTTACTTCTAATCCACATTGGTAATGTTTCTGTAACCAATGTTCTGTTCGATAAAACAGGCAATACATTTTGTTCGCCATCAGAAAAATTGCCCGCTTTTGCAACAATTTTATATTGAATTGCTTGTATTGAATTCGGAATTTTCAATGTCCAAGAAACGTTTGTATTTCCGTCAGAATCCACTACAAATCCCACTCTGTCAGTTCCTGACATCTCTCCCAAAGGGAGAGAATCACTCTGGTTCAATAGCTCTTTTGTGATTTCTTTTCCAGTAACTGCATCTGTCAATTGCAATTGTGCAAATCCGTTTAATTGGTTTGATGTTAAATTGCTAATTTTTGCACTTAACACAATTTCATCACCTTGACGCAAAAAGCGTGGTGTATTTGGGATGACCATCAATTCTTTTTGAGTTACAGTTTGTAATGTTTTTGTTGCTGATTGTAAGTCTGTTGTATGGGCTAATAATTGCAATTTCCAACGTGTTAATGCTTCTGGAGTAGTAAAAGAAAAACTAATTTTACCGGCTGCATCTGTTTTTAACTGCGGATAAAAGAAGGCTGTTTCTTTTAAGTTTTTGCGAATTTGAATTCCATCAAAAGAAAATTCTTCTTCCTTTTCCTCTTTGTCTTTATCATATCCAGCAATTACGATTTCATCTAAACTGCTTTTTGATGTTTCAATTATTGTTTCCTCTACTTCTTTTTCATCTTCAACTATTTCAATTATTTCTGGACTTGAAGTTGTCATACTCGAACTTCTTTTTAAAAAATTAAACCTCAAATTATTATGCAAACTAAACCCAAACCAATTGTAAGAATCATATTGTTGTTGTGGAAAAGAAAAATAATTTTGTTGGTTGTTGTAGACAGAAAATCGTTCTGTTCCAAAACTTTGGTTCGCAGAACTTGAACCGTAAGAGTTGTAGGTTTTATTTTCAATCGAATTAAAATTCCAAGAATGGGGTTTAAATTCATCCAAAGAAGCATCATACATAGATGCTAAAACTTCTGCGGAAACGGCATCATTTTTATCGTCTTTTACGGTAAAACTCCATGTTTCTTCTTGATTTGGTTGTAATTTGTCTCTAAAAATATTGGTAACTATTTCAATATTAGTTTCTTCTTTTGGAACAGAAATTAATAGGCTGCCACTTTTAAAATCGTTATAATTTACAAAGTGATATTTAATGGAAAATCCGCCAATATCTTCTTTTTTAACAGGAATTTTAATCGTTTTTATTTCATTATTCAAATGAATAATTTCTGTTTCAACAATTTTGTACTCTTTTTCAATTTGTAGCACAACATACATATCTTTTGATGCAGAACCAATTTGTAGTTCAACGTTATCGCCAACTTGGTAGAACGTTTTGTTTGTGTTAATACTAAATAATTGACTATCTGCGATAGTTTTTCCTTTAGAATCAAACAAAGTAAATCGTTTTTCATCTTTTACTTGCTGTCCGAATTTATCTTCGCTTTCTAAAACAATTATATATTTTCCAATACTCCAATTGTTGTAATTTTCGAGATTTATTTCCTTGCTTTTTGTTGTATCAAAATCACTTTCAAAAACCAATTTTCCTTTTTCCCAGTTTTTCTCATCCGTTTCTTCATCAGTATACGGTTCATGTGGAAATAATTTGCGGAATTCACTTTCAGAAATATCTTGATAATCTGGCGCTTGCCAAACACGATTCCGCATTGGGTTTTGTGGCGCTTTTAATTTGTAAATTTTAACGGTTCCTTCTGCTGCAACGAATTCTCCATTTAGATTTTCTGTTTTGATATTCAATTTTATTTTTTCTTGTTGTTTATCAATTTTATCAGAAATTTCAATTGTTGCCAATAAAGAATGATATCCAACTTTCACAACAGTTGTTGCGCTGCGAGTTTCTCCATTTACGTCTGTAACATCGGCAGTAACTTCATAATTAAAAATAGGTAAACTTTCTTTATTTACGCTTTTATCTGGCATTGCTTTAAAGGTAATTTCGAATTCCCCTTTTTCATTAGTAACCAATTCTCCGTTAGTAATTTCTTGCGATTTAGAATTAGATAAAGGTCTTCTCCAAAACCACCAACTTGGATATTGTACTTTTCTATGCACTCTATAAACCACTTTTGCATTCGTAATATTTGGTCCGGCAAATGCTTTTGCGAAACCTGTAATTTTTATAGAATCGTTTACTTTAAAGGTTTGGGTAATTGGTTGAAATTCGGTTTTAAATTTTGGTCTTTTGTATTCTTCTACAGAAATTGAGAAGTAAGAATAATCAAAATCGAAATCTGCATTCTCATAGAATTTACTTTCTTGTTTTTCGCTTTCATCAAAACTGAATCGAAACTCGCCGGTAATTCCGTTATTTGGTAAAATAAATTCACCTGCTGCAGAACCAAATTCGTTTAATTTTAAGTCGACATTCCCAACTTTTTGTCCATTTACATCTTTCAGAATTATAGTAATAAATTCGTTTGCAAACGGTGTGGATTTCTCACCTTTTTTCTGAATAAATATCGTTTTAAAATAAACCGTTTGTCCAGGTCTGTAAATACTTCTATCTGTAAAAATAAATGGTTTTATAGTTGTAGATTCTTCTTTAATAGTATCATTTTTATAATTCTGATACAAATAAGAACTCCCTAAAACCGCTAGATCATTTTTTGTAGCTACAGTAATTTCTACATTTCCATAATTATGATTTGAAACAAATGAAGCAAAGCCGTCTCTATCTGTCTTCAACGTCTTATCAATGCTTTTTTGATTGTATCTGTTTGGTTTATTTTCAAGACGAATTGTTGCGTTTTTGATTGGTTTTCCATTGTTTCGATTAACAATTTGATAGGTTTTTTTAGCGGTACTTTCAACTTCAACCAACACTAAATTGGTCACTTGAAAATTGGCAAATCCGTATGTTTTTTCTGATGAGAGTCTTTCTTCTTCTGATGCTAAAATTAAATAATTACCTTGATTTAATTGCGGTACAACTACTTCTGTTGTGTGTTGCAAATAGTCACCTTTATTGCGTAAAGTGGCATTCCAATTTTTTACTTTTTTAAGTTGATTAATGAATGCAATTTTTTCATCTTCTTTATACAATTGATATAACTTTATTTTTTGGTCTTCAGAAATTTCAAACACAGAAAAATACAGTTTATCTACATTTTTATATTCAATCAAAAGGCTGGAGTGCTTCTGAATTGGAAGATATTTTTCAATAGTAATTTGTAGATTTTTTGACTCAATTTGTTTTTTTAATAATAAACATTTTATTGCAGCTTCACTTTTAGGGAAATCTGCAATTACTTGATTACAGATTGCTAGTGCTTCTTTATTTCTGAATCGAAATTCTTTATTTTTATCTTCTGTATAAGAATTTGCCTGTTGATGATACACTTGCGCAATTTCAAAATCATACAATCCGCTTTCTGGTTTTTGTTTGAAGAACTCGCTTGAGTTCTTTAAAGTTTCTAAATAAATTTCATCAATATTTTTAAAAACAGCATTTTGTCTTACAAATTGTAAACGTGCAATATCTGCATCAACCAAAGGCAAATCGTTGTTTTCCTTTTGATGAAATTCAATTATTTTCTGATAAATATTTAATGCATTTAATTGCAAAGACAAAGCATCTTTAGATTCAATTTTAAGTGAAGCAAATGTTTTATAATCAGCCAATAAATTTTTATTAGTCAGTTTAAATTGATATGCAGGTTTTGATAAATTAGTTTCAGAAGTTTTGTAAAAGTCTAAAGCGTTTTGCGCTAAAAAATCATATAATGTTGGTCTGAATTTTTTAGAATCTTTTTGAATATGTAAAATATCACCAAGATCGTACAAATCAATTTGTTGCAACTTTTCTGAATTCTCTAACGAACTATTAAAATGACAATGAATTTCTTCAAAAAGTGTATTCAAATCCCATGTTCTAAAATCAACTGAATCAACCTTGTTTTCCGTTTGTGTTCTATTGTAAAATTGCCATCTATTGTTTTGATAATATTGCCAATATAAATTTGCCAAAATATTCTCCAATACATTTTTTGTTGGGAAATTCGCTTTAGAGATTTGGTTTTTAAAATCAGTAATTACTTTTAATTGTGCGTTTTCTTGAAGTGTTAACGCGAACTTACTCTTGTAAAAAAGTGCTTTTATAATCTGTGGAGAATTATTCGCTTTTTCTGCCTTTGCATAAATTTCATCAACAATTTCTAAAGCCGATTTAGGTAAATTATCAACTTCTAATGTTTCGACATTTTGCCAGAGTTCAGTATATTTTTCTTGTGCATTACTTGCAACTATCGATAAAAATAGTGCAAATAGGAGTGAAGCGGTTTTTTTCATAATTTTTGGTTTTGTTTCAAAAGGTACTAAATCAGAATAAAAATACTCTAAAATTCTTGGTAATTTTTTTTTAGAGCAGCTTTTAAAAAGCATTGTATTAAATTTTGCCACGAATGCACTAATTTTTTAAAATTATTCTCTGAATTTTCTTTTTTTTGAAGCAACTAGTATTTGTTTAAAAAGAAGAATTCGTGAATTCGTGGCTTTTTCATCTAATTAATTTTAATCTGTTTGTCTTGAGTTTTGTACTTTTACTGTTCAAAAAATTTGTTGATGAATATTCATTTTATTGCCATTGGCGGAAGCGCAATGCACAACCTAGCCATTGCATTATACCAAAAAGGATACCAAGTTTCTGGAAGTGATGACACGATTCACAATCCGTCAAAAGGACGTTTAGAAAAACATGGATTATTACCAGCCGAATTTGGTTGGTTTCCAGAAAAAATATCATCAAAACTAGATGTTATTATTTTAGGAATGCACGCTAAAAAAGACAATCCAGAATTGTTGAAAGCGCAAGAATTAGGATTAAAAATTTATTCTTATCCAGAATTTTTATACGAACAATCTAAAAACAAAACCCGAGTTGTAATTGGTGGTTCTCACGGAAAAACAACAATTACTTCTATGATTTTGCACGTGTTAAGTTACCACGATAAAAAAGTAGATTATATGGTTGGTGCGCAATTAGATGGTTTTGAAAATATGGTACATCTTACTAAAGAAAACGAATTTATTCTGTTAGAAGGTGATGAATATTTGAGCTCACCAATTGATAGACGACCAAAATTCCATGTATACAAACCAAATATTGCATTGTTAAGTGGAATTGCCTGGGATCATATTAATGTTTTTCCCACTTTTGAGAATTATGTAGAACAGTTTTCCATTTTTACAGATTCGTTAGTTAATGGCGGAATTATGGTGTACAATGAAGAAGATACCATTGTAAAAGAAGTGGTGGAATCGTCTACAAATCACATTAAAAAATATCCATATACAACGCCGAATCACTTTATAGAAAACGGAATTACCTATTTAGAAACTCCAGAAGGCGATTTGCCGTTAGCCATTTTTGGAATCCATAATTTGCAAAATTTAGCTGGCGCAAAATGGATTTGCCAACACATGGGCGTTGATGAAGATGGTTTTTACGAAGCAATTGCTAGTTTTAAAGGAGCAAGCAAACGTTTAGAGAAAATTGTAGAAAATAAAACAACCGTGATTTTTAAAGATTTTGCGCATTCGCCAAGTAAAGTTGCTGCAACTACAAAAGCAGTAAAAGAGCAATATGAAAGCAGAACTGTTTTAGCTTGTTTGGAGTTGCATACCTATTCTAGTTTGAATGCCGATTTTTTGGAAGAATACAAAGGAGCGTTAGATTTTGCAGATAAAGCAGTTGTCTTTTATTCGCCACATGCTGTAGAAATTAAAAAACTAGATGCAGTTTCTGCAGCACAAATTGCAGAAGCATTTCAACGAGAAGATTTAATAATTTATACCAATCCAGAAGATTTTAAAACGTTTTTGTATAATGAAAATTTAGGAAATACTGCGGTATTATTAATGAGTTCTGGTGATTATGGTGGTTTGGGTTTTGATGAACTTAAGACTCTTTTTTAGGGTTTTTGAATCCCAACTGAATCATTTTTTGATTTTGCCAATCTTTATCCGTAATTCTTTTTAACAACCATGTTCTATATTCTTTGTTTGATAATGAAGTCTTAATGATATTCAATCTTGTTTTTATAAAAAGAAGTTGACTGGTTTTTTTAGATTTGTTTTTGGCGTATTTTAAATCAGTAATATTTTTATCGAAAGATAAAAGATGGTTTTTTGAATCTTCAGTTTCTTCAAACTTCAAAGAATCAATTTCATTAAAGACAATATTACAAATTGCTAAATAATTATTTAGTGGATTGAATAACTTATCAAATTTATGTATCGCTTGTAAAGTTGCTGTCTTTTTTGAGAGTAAAAACACATCATACGCATTTCTTAAAGCTATCGTTTTAAAATAAATTCCATCATCATTTATTTGAGTTGCAAATATGCTTAAACACAATTGATTACTAAAACTTAATAATTTGATTCCGTTTTCAGCGTTAACGGTGTCTTTAATAATAAAATTATAATTAAACTCATCTGCATATTTTTCCAATAATAATTCTTTATGCACTTCTAAAGCTGCAATTTTATCGTCTTTACACAATCTTGGTTGATGTTTAAATTGCGGAAAACTATAGTCTTCTTTGGAAACATTTACATATCCATTCTCTTTTAAAACTTGATACGCAGTATCGTAAAACTGTTTTTCAACAATAAAATCGATATCGCCAACCATACGTTCTGCAATATCTTGATACAAGCCTTCCAATAAATTACCTGTTCCTTTTAAGAAAATAGGTGTTATATTATTTGCTAATAGTAGTAAATTAACTTCTTTTGCTTGTTCAATGATTTGCTGATTACGTTCCCGATTTAAATCAGTGATATGCTGCATATATTCTACCAGATCTTCTGGTAAATAATGTAAAAAATTAGCTCGTTTTAAATTACAATATAAAGCAGGAAACACGTAATGTGCAGTGCTGATTTGTACAACTTGCTCCCAATTGACTTGATTTTTTTTTAGTTGACTCTCAATATCTTCTCTGTTATTTTTTTCTAAAGAAATAGTTAAGCATTTTGCAATAAAAAAAAGCGTTTCTTTATAATTCATCATTAAAAAGTTGTTTTACTGTGTTAATCATTTTTGTATTGTTGGAATACGTTAATTCGTAACAAGGTAAGTCAGAAAACCAATTTAGAAATATTTTGGCATTTTCTTTTTTGGGTGAAATCCATGAATCTGGAACTAATTGTTCGAAAGCCGTTAAATTAGAGATCTTGTTGATTTTAAGTTCACTGCCCGCTTTATATTTCACAAAAATTAACGCCTTACAGGGCAAATGATTTCTGTAATCGTCATTATTTGGCGGTAAATAACGTACTACTTTATTCAACCTTTCAAAATGATATTCTGCCGAAGTTTCTAATTCGGGATAAAAAGGCAATAAAGTTGGTAAACTATTTTTTTTGATAGATATAGCAGACGGAAATGCATACACCTCTTGTTTTTCTGCATCGACAGGTACAAAATCATCTGCCAAACATGTAAATCCGTTTGCTTGTAATAATGCTAATGAAGTACTTTTTCCATTTCCAGAATCGCCTAAAAATAACATTGCGCTTTTTCCATCAGAAACTGCGGATGCGTGAAAAACACCCAACCATTTTCCTTCTTCTTTTTGATGAATATCTTGCACGAGTTGCATGGAGAATTTACCTTGAAAAAAGTGAATTTCATTTCTGTGCCAAGAACCTATAAGAGAACCATCAACAATTAAAAATGTAAATTTATTTTGCGTAAAAACCTGATAATGAAAATCGGTTTTTGCGTTGTTTTCTATTTCTAAATGCGCAAACTTGGGATGTACAAAATACAATTCTTCTTCAGACTCATAATCGACTAAAAAAATAAAATCATTAATCAAATATTTTTTTGAATATTGAAATGTTTTTAGCTTTTCTAAATTGTGAAAATTACTTTCAGTATTCTTTTTTTCGATGAGATTTGGTAAAAACAATTCTTTTTCAATTACTGAAACAAAATGAGTTGCTTCTTCTAGCGGAATTGAAAGTTCTTCAGCTAAATTTTTAGCAATAGTATTGATGGACTTCTCTTCAATTAAATCTACTAAAATCTCCGCGGTTTTATCTTCTAAAGTTATGTATTGATTGCTATTTGCCAACCAAACAACTGTTTTATCTTCAATTTTTTTAAACAAAAAAGTGTTGTTTTTATCAATCTTTGTCATGGTGTAAAAATAGCGGTTTTGAATTTAATTGCACAAAAAAACGCCACGAAATTTCGTGACGTTTTAAAATGGATATTTTTTTGAATTAAAAACCAGATCCAGGAGCCTCAGGTGCTGCTAAACTTGCTGCTTGAGCTTTTTGTGGACTTAAAATCATATAAGTCCCAAGTGCAGTAAGTGAAGTGTATTTGCTATACTTTCCTATCTTTTTTAACGCATCTTTTCTTGAAATTTCTTTATTATTTTGAGTGTTTTCTATGTTTTGTTTCATGAGTTTTCGTTTTAAGATTCTTGGGTTATTCTAAAATTATTTTCTTGCTTAATTTACCTGCTTCGTTTTGTAATTGTACAATGTAAATTCCTGTTGCTAAATTTGGTAACGGAATTTCTTTAACTCCGTTTGCAACAAAAGAAGTAGATACTACTTGTTTCCCTAGTAAACTAAAGATTTTTACTGAAGCACCTCCATTTTGTAAACCTGCAATTCTTAAATTAATATTGCTTGTTTTATAAATGCTTACGCTATTTAAAATTTTTGTGGCAGTACTTAACGCTTTTGAAGCAGTGTGCACGTAAAAACGACCAATTCCATTTGTAGCATCAGCTAAAATAATTTTGTAATTTGTGTTAGGTTCATTTAAACGCGTAAAGGTATTTAATAATCTATCTTCTAAATACACATTAATTCCGTTTGGTAAATTTTGAGCTTCAATAGAGAAAGTTATTTCTTTACCAGCAGCTGCTTTTAAACCAAAAGGAACAATCATCGCTTCTAAACCTGTGTTAGGTAAAGATTGTACTTGGTATTTTTTGCTTTGATTATAAGATACTAATTCAGAATATATAGAAAAGTTTTCTTTTTTACCGCCAAATACTTCACCTTCATAACCAACATCAAAACCAGTTGTTGCATTCTCTAAATAATATACTTTTGCATATTGATGAATTGTACCATCTGTTATAGATAATTTAATTTCGGTTTTAGATTCTTTTTGAAAAGTATCTGCGTTATGATTTTGATTCGCTTTTGAAAAATTAAAAGTACCTCCTGCAACATTTGCTTTTACAAAGAAGCCTTGACCTGGCGCTACAACAAAAGCATCACCAACAGTTTTAACTTCGTAAGAACCATTTGTACCTAAAGTTTGGTTGAAAACCCACATTGTTTTTGTTTCAGAAATAGCGCTTTCATCATTTAAAAAAGTTGCACTATTTATATAAGAAGTATAAGGATTTCCTAATAAATTAAATCTTTTACCAGCTGTTGTAAGAACAGCATCCACAACTAAATTATCTGTATTTATAGTTCCTGAAAATGAAACTTCATCTGTACTTGCTCTTTTAACAGAATACCCTTTTCCAGAAGTAAAAGTTGCACTTGCGCCATCTTGATGATACGCCCAACTATCTGAACTAGTAGTATAAGTTGCAATACCTACATTGGTTCCATTAATAGCTATATTATTCGCTTTGATATAAGTATCATCATAATCTTGTCCTATTACAGGAGAAGCCATTAAATACCATCCTTTTAAATTACCAGCAACAAAATCTATTGTTCTGTGATATGTTACATTTCCTGTAGAGGTTCCCTTAACGATTAATGAACCTCCAGAATCTATGAGAACACCATCTGGTTCTGTGATTGTTAAATCATAAGTTGCAGCAGCAGTTGAAGCTCTAATTATAGGTGCAAAAGCAACATCTGGAATTAGAACATTATCTGATGCTGTAGGAACTGAGCTTGTATCCCAATTTGTAGCATTTGCCCAATCACTATCCACGATACCAGTCCAAGTTACAGTTGGTGCAAATGCTGTCCATGAAATATCATCAACAATAACTTGATTATCTGTACTATTTCTAATTTCAAGAACAATATCTCCTCCAATATTAATATCATCTACTGTAAATGTATATGCGTCTTTATCATCTGCATCATCAAAAGCAATAGAACTACCTTTAGAAACACCATTAATAAATAATTCTACTTGTCTATCTCCAACTCCAGTAAAACCTTTGTATAATTTTACAGAAAAATCACCAATACCTCCAGAAATAGTGCTAGAAGTAACTTTACTATCGCCACTTGATCTCCTAAACATTAAAGCGTTGCCGTCAATTCCTGCACCATTAGCATCACCAAATTCATTTCTAGATTCTACGTATGTCCAAGTAATACCATTATTACCTAAAAAATTATCATCAGCATAAGAAGCTGTAGCCATTGAGTTTGTAAAATCTTCAACTATAAAAACAGGAGCTTCATCATCTGTAATGGTAATTGTGTGTTGGCTTGTGCTTAAAATGGCAGTTCCAGAAGTAACTGTAATGTCTATAATAATAGTTTCATCATCTGTATCGGCATCATCTTTTATTGTTAATGGAATGTTTAATGTTCCATTTGCAGTAAAAGTTAAAGCTGATAAATCTATTGTATAATCTCCAGCTTCTGCCGTGCTAGAACCATTTACAGTTGCAGTAACTTCTATATCTGCATCGTAATTAATTAAAGAAATTGGAATACCAGTTGTAACTAAATCTGCATTTGTTTCGGTAACTGAACTTGTTGCTGTATCGAAACCAACCAAAGGTCCAGAAGCATTTGTTATCAAAGTAATATCATCAATGTTCCAAAACTCATTAATATGATTGTTTTTGCCTTCTACCTTTAGAGCAACAGAAGTTGAACCGTCAGGAATAGTAATAGTTAAAGTTGCATAGTTATTAGTATTAGTTCCACCTTGAGGTGCAGCATTAGATATATTAGTTCCAGCAGCAGTTGTAGCTGTCAGTGTAGCATCGAAATCCCATCTTGCATTAGTATTACCATCGATTTGAATATCTGCATTTGCAGGAAAACCAGTACCATTTACATTTGCCCAAACTTTAATATAATCAGCGCTGTCTGCGCCATTTCTAATAGTATCTGCTGTACTAGAAAGATGAATCATAATTTTCACACCAGTTTTCCCTGTAATATCTTGTGAAGTAAATTCAGCACTTTGTGTTTCGTTGTTTATTAACCAAGATCTAGAACCAGACTTGATTCTAGAATTTTCAGGTGTGTCGCTTGCACCAGTGTCAGAACTCATTGTGGGTGTTCCAGAACTAATAGTCCAAGAATCTCCACCTTCAAAGCCATTTGAGACTAAAGTTACTTGCCCATAAGAATTGTTTGTACAAATTGCTATCAAAAAGAAAAAAGCAATTTTCAAAAATTTTTTTTGTTTCATGATTTTTTGTTTCATGATTGAATGCTAAATTAGGGAAAAATAAAATAGCATTTTTCTAACTACCAATTCTTTACGGTAAGTTAATAAAGAAAATCGGTAAATGGAAATATTTAATTCTTACGCCAAAAGTAAGGCGTGAATAAAATTAATACGGTAAATAATTCTAAACGACCGACCAACATTAAAAATCCGCAGAACCATTTTGCAGCATCAGAAAGTTGAGAAAAATTATTAACAGGGCTAACAGAACCAATTGCTGGTCCAATATTACCCAAAGAAGATGCAGCTGCGCCCAAAGCAGAAGTGAAATCTAAACCCATAAAAGTGAACAGAACAGACCCAATGATAAAAATAAACATGTAGATAATGAAGAAAGACAGAACATTAGATACAATGGTTTCATTTACTGCTTTCCCATCATAACGAACAGGAATAATTGCATTTGGATGTATTGCTTTTTTAAATTCTAATAAGCTATTCTTTAACATAATAATATGGCGAACTACTTTTACCCCACCAGAAGTAGAACCTGCAGAACCACCTAAAAAGAACAAGGCAAAAAAGATTCCCGTTGCAAAGAAACTCCACATTGTAAAATCTGCACTAACAAAACCAGTTGTGGTTATTACAGAAATCACCTGAAATAATGCATGGCGAATTGCACTTTCTGTTTCTCCAAAAACTTTTGGATGCGCCAAAATAGTCTGTAAATTTGGATCTTGAAAAAAGAGTATTATAATACTAATAATTGCAGATGCACCCAAAACAGCAATTGTATAGTATTTAAACTCTTCGCTTTTTAAAACTTTGTTTAATTGCCCTTTTAACGCAAAATAGGTGAGTACAAAATTAGTACCTGCAATAAACATAAAAAAGATGATGACATATTGTACAAAAGGTTGCCCGTTATAAAAAGCAATACTGTCTGTTTTAGTAGAAAAACCTCCTGTACTCATTGTAGACATGGCATGATTTATTGCATCAAACCAAGTCATTCCTGCTAGTTTTAAAAGCAGAAATTCAATTAAAGTTAATAGAACATAAATTAGCCACAATCTTTTTGCAGTGTCTGTAATTCTTGGATGCACTTTATCTGTAGATGGTCCTGGTGCTTCTGCCATAAAAAGTTGCATTCCTCCAATACCTAATAATGGCAAAATAGCGATAGTTAAAACTATAATTCCCATTCCACCAATCCAATGTGTGGCGCTTCTCCAAAATAAAATTCCATTTGGTGTGCCTTGAATATCAGTTAAAATAGTAGAACCAGTAGTTGTATATCCAGAAACTGTTTCAAAAAAAGCATCAGTAACATTGGGTATTACACCAGAAAATAAATAGGGCAACATACCCGTTATTGTTAAGGTAAGCCAACCCAAAGTTACAATTAAATACCCTTCTTTTTTTTGAATATTTGTGTCTTTTGGCTTGTTAAAAATGAACAGTAAAAATCCTAAAAAAACAGAAATTATTCCAGCGTTTAATATTCCGGAAGCGGCGCTTTCATTATTATACAAACTAAAAGGCAAAGCAACAAACATAAAAGCACCGTTTAAAACGGCAGTTAAACCCAGAAATCTGTAAATTATTTTAAGGTTTAAAGATCTCATTTTACTTAAATAAATCTTCTACTTTTTTAATTGCTTCTGGCAAACAAAAAACAATTACTTTATCACCAGATTCAATTTGAACATTACCCGAAGACAACATTGCTTCTCCGTTTCTAATAATTCCGCCAAAAACGGCAGCTCTTGGAAAACGCAAATCTTTAATTTTCTGTTTGGTAACTTCTGCATTTGGCCTTACTTCAAACTCAAAAACTTCTGCATCTATGTTGTTTAAATTGGCAAGTGCCAAAATATTACCTTTTCTAATATGTCTAAAAATACTACTTGCAGTAAGTATTTTTTTATTTATAAGTGTGTCAATACCAATGGTTTGGGAAATATTCATGTAATCTATGTTCTCTACCAGTGCAATTGTTTTTTTAACTCCTTTAGATTTTGCTACCAAACAAGACATAATATTTGTTTCAGAATCTCCAGTAACAGCTACAAAAGCATCCATTTCGCGAATGTTTTCTTCTTCTAATAACTCTAAATCTCTTCCATCACCACTAATTACAAGCGTGTTTTCTAAAATTTCTGCTAAAGCTAAAGCTCTTTCTCTTTTTTGCTCTATTAATTTTACTCTAAAATTTTCCTGACAAAGTAAGCGAGCGGTTTTTTCTCCAATGCCGCTTCCACCTAAAATCATTACATTTTTAATGTTAATGTTTTTTTCGCCAACAATAGGATGAATTTTATTCAAAGCATAATTAGGAATGGAAAAATAAACCTGATCTTTTTGTTGATAAACCGTATCTCCACGGGGAATTATAGTTTTTGATGCGCCGTCACGTTTAATGGCAATAGTAATAAAATCTACAGTAGAAAATTTCTCTCTTGCTTCTTTAACCGTTAAATCGATTAATGGCGATTTGTAGCCTAAAGACGTTCCCATTACATTCCACAATCCGTTCTCAAAAGCAACAGTTTCATTAAAAGAAGATTGATTTAGTAATAATTTAATTTCATCTGCCGCTAATTCTTCTGGCGAAATCATAAAATCGACTCCAAAATCTTTAAAATCGATGTGATCATTTCGCAAAAACTCTGGATTATTAATTCTTGCAATCGTTGTTTTTACGCCTAATGCTTTACCAATAACAGAGATTGCAAAATTTGTATTTTGAGATTCTGTAACCGCAAGTAACAAATCCGCAGAACTAATGCCAATTTCTTTTAGTAATTTTATAGATGTTGCATCGCCTTTTCTGGTAATAACATCCAAATGATTGTTGATGTAATTTAATTTATCTCCATCAAAATCTACAATGTAAGTATCTTGAGATTCGTAAGACAGTAATTTAGCTAAATGGAAACCTACATCTCCAGCACCAGCAATTATAATTTTCATAAAGAATTAAAATATGCCACAAAGATACAAAAAGGTTAAGCAATTAATATTTATTAAAGTTTTCTTTTCCTGCGGATAAAAGGCTGTTTGTAAGTTAAATTACGTTTTTACTCTACTAATCTAATCATTGTTGTCCGATAAAAGAATCAAGACTGTTTACTGAAACCAGTTCAGCACAAGTCATTTTTAGAATTAAGAAACAAGACTTGATTCTAACTATCTGAAAAATAGCGGTTTTTTAAAATAGAAATTGCATTTAATTATTTTTTTAAAGTGAACTCCAAATTCAAGCTACTATTTAAAAACGAGGTTAAACTATACTATTTATTGATTTTACTGAAATTGACTTGTGCTGAACTAGATTCAGTAAATAGTTTTAATCGGACAGCAATGTCTACTAATAAAAAATTCAAGCAAAGAACGCAAAGGCGCAACGATTTTATGAATATAAAGCAGTAATTAAAATTTTTAGATTTTTGAAGGTTGCGCACTTGCAAAAAAACATTTATTTTCATCTGATAAAATTATCTCGCAAAGGCGCAAAGAATGAGTAAATAGAGTGAAAAGAATAAAAATATAAAACTTTGCAGCTTAGCGGCTTAGCGTGAAAAATTGACTTTAAAATTTTTGCAAGAAATAATCAATAATAATCCTCATTTAGAATAAACAAACCATTCCAAACAAAAGCGTACATTTATAAAAAACAGAATTATGGAAAAGTTAACCATCAAATCTTGGGCTTTAGATGATAGACCAAGAGAAAAATTGCTCGCTAAAGGAAAAGCAAGTTTATCTGATGCAGAACTTATCGCCATTTTAATTGGATCTGGAAATAGAGAAGAAAGTGCCGTTGGTTTATCAAAACGAATTTTACAAACTGTTGATGGAAACCTAAATGCACTCGCTAAATTATCTGCAGAAAAATTAATGACCTTTAAAGGAATTGGCGAAGCAAAAGCAATTACTATAATTACTGCATTAGAAATCGGAAAAAGAAGACAGTTCGAACAGTCTTTAGTAAAACCAAAAATTGGGAGTAGTAAAGATGTTTTTAATTTAATGCAACACATAATTGGCGAATTACAACATGAAGAATTTTGGGTTTTATACTTAAATAACTCCAATACCGTTTTAGCAAAAGAACAAAGTAGTAAAGGTGGTTTAACGGCAACTTTGGTAGATGTACGCTTGCTTTTTAAACGCGGATTAGAATTAGCAGCTGTTGCAATTATTGTGTGTCATAATCATCCGTCAGGGAAATTACAACCTAGTAAAGCAGATAAAAATTTGACAAATAAAATTAAAATTGCAGGAGAAACATTGGATGTAAAAATTTTGGATCATTTAATTATTACCGAAAAAAATTATTTTAGTTTTGCTGATGAAGGAATTCTTTAAAATTAGTAATTAGGAATTAGTAACTAGGCATTAGTGAACATGAATTGAAAATTAAAAAAGTAAGTAGGTAAAGTAAAAAAAAGAGTTTTTTTGTTTTATAATACTAACCACTAACCACTAACCACTAACCACTAACCACAAAATACTATCAACTAAAAAATGATATTAATTTACACACATAAAGTAACGCCTAGAGTACGTTATATTTTTAAGCATATTTTTACAAGAACGCTATTGATTGAAGTAGATTTCACATCAAAAGTAGAAGAATTTGTGGCGCATAACGGGCTAAAAATGTCTTATACAAAAGTGCCTTTAGGTAAAGAATTTTTTATAAAAAGTAATAATTTGTTATTCGAGCAAGGTGTAAATGATATCGAAATTTCTATTCAGAATTGGGGAAAAGTTCCTTGTTTTTTTCAATTGGGCGGTAAATCTGCCATTCCGTTTGATATTTTTGCCGCGAGTTTCTACTTAATTTCTCGTTATGAAGAATATTTGCCTCACGTAAAAGATGTTCATGAACGTTTTACGGCAAGTGAAAGTATTGCTTTTAAAAACGGATTTTTAGAAAAACCAGTCATAGATATTTGGGCATTTAAAATGTTAGATATTTTGAAAGAGAAATATCCAGATTTCAATCAAAATAAAAGAAAGTATAAATTTATTTCTACAATTGATGTTGATAATGCCTTTGCCTACAAACATAAAAGTTTTGTAAGAACAATGGGCGGTTTTATAACCGATTTTTTTAAGTTGCGGTTAATTAGTTTCTGGAGAAGATTTGTTGTTGTTACTAGAATTAAAAAAGATTCATACAATACCTTCGATAAAATTTTACGTCTGCAAAAAGAGTATAAAATAAAAACAATGTTTTTCTTTTTAGTAGCTAATTATACTACGTTTGATAAAAATGTTTCACCTTCAAAAATCAAATTTAGATTGCTAATTAAAGAAATGGTAGATTATGCTACGGTTGGTTTGCATCCCTCTTATTTTACCATTAAAAATATTAATTTATTGAAAAAAGAAAAAGAGCGTTTAGAAGACATTACAAATATGCCGATGAATAAATCGCGGCAGCATTTTTTACGAATGAATTTGCCAGAAACCTATCAGAATTTAATTGATTTAGAAATTACAGAAGATTATTCTATGGGTTACGCAAGTCACACTGGTTTTAGAGCAAGTACGTGTACACCTTTTTATTTTTACGATTTAGATTTTGAAATGCAAACTCCACTTAAAGTTTTTCCGTTTGCATTGATGGACACTACGTTGAACGATTATATGATGCTAACGCCAAAACAATCTTTAGGGAAAATTAACGATTTAAAAAAGCAAGTAAAAGCAGTAAACGGAACGTTTATTACGCTGTTTCATAATGAAAGTTTAAGTGATTATGGGCGTTGGAAAGGTTGGTCTCGTTTGTACGAATCCATGTTAAAAATTGCCACTTCTTAAGATGATAGAATATGTTAAAAGAGTAGCTTTAGATGTTTCTAAATATGACAATTGTATCGAAAATTCCATGCAATCTAGAATTTATGCGTTTTCTTGGTATTTAGATTGTGTTGCAGATAATTGGGATGTATTGGTTTTGGACGATTACAAAGCGGTAATGCCACTTCCTTGGAAACGTAAACATGGAATAAAATATGTTACGCAACCTTATTTTTGTCAGCAATTGGGTGTTTTTTCGTTGGATGAAATTGATGAAAATTTAACAACTCAATTTATAAAAACTATTCCGAAAAAGTTTCTTAAAATTTATTTGCAGTTTAATAGTGATACATTTTTAGAGAACTCATTTGATAAAAGGAAAAATTATATTTTATCTTTAAATGATTCTTATGAGAATTTATTCAAATCTTTTAATAAAGGGCGAAAACATGCAGTTAAAAACGCAGAAAAACATAATTTAATTATCAAAACAGTTTCTGTTGATGCGTTAATTGAACTTCAAAAAGAGAATTACAACTACAGTTTGAATACAGAGCAGATTCAAAGATTAAAAAATTTATCACAGGAAATTATCAAAAGAAATAGTGCTTTTATTCTTGGTGTTTTTGATAACGATATTTTTTTAGGTGGTGGTTTTTTTATAAAAACAAAGTACAGAATTACTTATTTATTTTCTTCTTTTAATGACACTGGAAAGTTAAAGCAAGCAGCTTCATTTTTGATTAGTGAAACCATAAAAAAGTACGAAAAAACAACTACATTGTTGGATTTTGAGGGTGGAAGTATAAAGTCTATTGGTTCTTTCTTTAAAAGTTTTGGAGCCCAAAAGGAATATTATTTTTTGTTTAAAAGTTGTTTTTTATACAAAAAATAAAACCAAACCGCAGATAAAATTCCTGAAAACCACATTAAAACAGTGCTGGTAAAAGCAGCTCCTAAAATACCATATTTAGGAATTAAATAATAGTTTGCAATTACATTAAATAGTACTGCCAAAGATGCAATGTAATAGTTAATATGCGCTTTGCCAATAGATGATAATAAGTTGCCAAACAGACCTCTCAAAATAAAAATCCCTGTAATACCAAACATTAATATCAAAAATGTAGATGAATATTGTACAAAATCTTTATCTAAAACCCACAATATTTCTGCGCTAAATACCCAAGAAAAAAGCATTAATAGAATGCTAATTAAGGTAAAAAGTAACATGTAACTTTTTATGTAATTTAAAATATACTGTTTGTCATCAATACGCTCTGTAAAAGCAACAAAATCTGTATTTATAAATACTCTGGGTAAAAACAACAAGCTAAAAGGAACTAAAGAAATATATCTGTAATTAGTAACCATTATAGCATCATTTAGTAAATAACCAATTAATAAAATATCAATCACAAAAAGTAATTGTGTTGCTACGTTAGATAAACTAGCAAAAAAACCATATTTCCAAAACTTAAAATCGGTAATTTTCGATTTTATTTTCGATTTAAAATCAATCTTTAAACGTTTTAGAAATAGGAGTGAAGTAGCCAAAGGAGTTACAATTAAAGCAATCGCATATCCTTTTTCTTGATAAAAATAACTCAATAAAAAAACAGAAATTACTAAAAGTATACTTTGAATTATTTCTGTAAAAGCGAAAGATTTATTGTCATAATTCAATCTAAATTGAGATTGAATAATTGCAAGTATAAAAGAAGGTAAGATTATAAATGATAAAAGAATAATGTAAAATTGTGTATTTTCGAATTGAAAATTGATAAAAAAACTAACGATAATTATTAGAAAAATAAGAAACAACGAGGCTAAAATTCCCTTTTTTAAAACATATAAAAAAAGCGTATTTTTTTCTTCATTCGTTGTTAAAAAAGAACCATACCTTATTAAACTTTGATGCAAACCCAAACCACAAATTGGGATAATAAATAAGATAATATTATAGGCGAAAAGTACATTCCCTAACGCCTCATTTGTAATTAATTGCAATGCCAACCAAGAAGCGAAAAAAGAAAAAATACGAGAAAAAATAGTTGCTGTAAAAATATAGCTTCCAGAGCGTTGCAAGAAATTTTTTATGTAGGTTTTTAGTAAGTTCAAAATTTAAAGAAGTGATTTTAAATACAATTTAGAAAATTGATTTTCAATAGCAGTTTGACTAAAATTTTTTACAGCATAATTATACATTTTATTTTTATTCTGTTGGTTATTTTTTTTAAAGGATTGATATTGATTAACTATAGCTTCAACTAACGCTTTTTCATTTTCTTTTGCAATTAAAACGCCAAAATCATTTGGAAAAAACTCCTTTATTCCGCCAACATCTGTACTAATTACTGGAATTCCACACGCAAAAGACTCTAGAATCACACAAGGTAAATTCTCAAAATTACTAAACAAAACAAAAAGGTTTGAATTTTGGAGTTCTTCCACTAATTTTTCTTGCGGAATATGATTTTTAAATTCAATTTTTGCGGTTGTAAAATTCAAGGTATTTAGTAGCGAAGAAAATTCTTTAGAAGTTCCACCAGCAAATTTCCAAGTAAAATTATCTATTTTGTTTTCTAGTTTTTTAGCAACACGTAACATTCCAGAAATATTTTTATGTTTATCCAAAAGACTGGAAATATGAATGATTTTAAATTCTGTATTTTGTATTTTTAGTGGCTTAAATAAATTAGTATTTACAACGTTAGGCACAATTGTATAATTTCCTTTTAAACCAAATTGTTGCATAGCTGAAGCTAAATTTTGACTTACTGGACATACAAAATTTGCATTTTTAGTGATTTTTTTTGAGATAATTTTTTGAAAAAACCCTATTTGTTTTGAGTTTGATAGTTGATAACCCGTCCAATGTTCTGAAATTATATATGGTTTTTTTAATTTTTTCTTTAGGTATAATGCAAAAATTCCAAAAGGATAAATTTCATTCAAATGAACAACATCAAAAGTGCCTAACTTTTTTAAAATTTGATGAAATATTTTCCAGAATCTTCTAATTTTCACTAACGGATTATTCGTTTTTCTTACGTATCCAATATATATATTTACTCCATTTTCTTGATTAATTTCAATGTACTCTTTATTCGTTTTTTCGTCAGAAATAATGTGAATTACAGATACAGCGTGTTTTGTAGCAACAGCTTCTGCGTGGCGTTGAATAAAATCGCCATTTGTTGGTGAAACTTTTGAAGGAAACCAACCACAAATAAATAAGATGTGTAACTTTTGTGTCAAAAAAATAGAATATATTTTTACAAATATAAGTATTTACAGATGCCAAAGAATTTAAGTTAATTATCTTTATCAAATGAAAAACATCCAACATATCTTTTTTGATTTAGATCATACTTTATGGGATTTTGAGAAAAATTCTGCCTTAACATTTCAGCAAATATTTATAGATGAAAACATGTCGTTATCTTTTAATGATTTTATAACAATCTATAAGCCAATTAATTTAAGATATTGGAAACTATTTAGAGATGAAAAAATCAACAAAAAAGATTTGCGTTATTACAGATTAAAAGAAACTTTTGATGCACTAAAATATGTGGTTTCAGATACTTTAATTGATAAAATTGCAATTAATTACATCGATTTTTTACCAAATAACAATCATCTTTTCGACGGTACAGTAGAGCTATTAGCGTATTTAAAAAGCAAATATCAATTGCACATTATTACAAACGGTTTTGAAGAGGTGCAAACAAAAAAAATGACTTCTTCTGGTTTAAGTCCTTATTTTAAGCAAGTTATTACATCAGAATCTGTACATGTAAAAAAACCAAATCCAAAAATATTTGAATTTGCACTTCAAGTTTCTGGGGCAAATGCTGGAAATTCTTTAATGATTGGCGATAGTATTGAGGCAGATATTAATGGCGCATTAAGTGTTGGTATGCAGGCAATTCATTGTAATTTTGAAAACGAAATTATTACTGATAATAATTTTATTTCTGTTAAATCATTATCAGAATTAAAACAATACTTATAATTTTCTATCGTTTGGTATTAATCTTTAATTCCCTACAATGAATTTTGTTTTTAAAAAGTTAGTAGTAGCTTTATTAATTGTCAATTTTTTTTCCTGTTCAGAAGATTTAAATTTTAAACAGGCAGAAAAATTGGTAATTTCTCCAATTTATAATTCCTCACTTGTCAATTTTTCCTTTTTACCGAGTAAATTTTTTGATAATTCAGGTGCTTTAATAAGAAATTCAGTTACAGATTCTAGTGATTTTACCCTTTTTAATAACTCCTTCGTTAAGGATAATATTTTTCAATTCGATTTAAATGTTGAATGTAAAAACGAATTTGAAAGACGTATTTTTATCGACTTAGAATTTTTAGATAGAAATAATAATCCTACTCATCCAACAATTCAATTTACTGTTTTTGCGGAAGATTTAAATTTTACCTTTCAAGAAATAATTTTAATTGATTCAAATTCATCTATTTTAAATACAGTTCAAGTAAGAATAACAACTACTATTGAAACAAGTGGAGCACCAATAACCGCAGCAGAAATTAGTGTTTTTGAATTAAAATCTGCAATAAAAGGGTATTTCAAATCAACAATTTAAATGAAAAACATTTTATTTTATTTTGTTTTTGTGTCTTGCGTAAGTTTTGGTCAAAATAAATCCATTTTATACGATTTTGCTGGTTTGCCACAAAACTTAATGTTAAATCCTGGTGCAGCGGCAAATTTCAAATTTCATATAGGGATTCCTCTAGTATCTGGATTTTCTGCAGAAGTGGGATCTTCAAATTTCGTCTTATCAGATTTATTTTTGAATGATAATATTGATTTTACAAACAAATTTAATGTAGTTCTAAATCGTTTATCGGCAAGAGATCACATCAAAATAAATACACAAATAGAAATTTTAAATGGCGGGTTTCGTTTAAATGATAAAACATATTTGAGCTTCGGTTTTTATGAAGAATTTGATGCAATTAGCTATTATCCAAAAGACGTTGCCATTTTATTGAATGAAGGAAATTCAGCATATTTAAATAGAAGTTTTTCACTTTCACAATTACAATTCAAAGCAGATTTAGTTGGTGTTTTACATGCCGGAATTAGTAGAGAAATTAATGAAAAATTTACAATAGGGGGTCGGTTTAAAATTTATTCAGGAACGTTTAACGCAAAAACCACCAATAATACGGGAACTTTTACCACTGTTTCTGGTAAGAATACTATTTACACACACTATTTAAATAGCATTAATATAAATATAGAAACTTCTGGAATTTCCAATAAAGGTGAAAGGCTAGATGATACATCGAATTTAATTGAGAACACCTTTTTAAATGGAAATTTTGGGTTGGGTTTGGATGCTGGTTTTACCTATAAAATTTCTAAACAGTTAGAAGTTTCTGGAAGTATTTTAGATTTTGGTTTTATAAATCATTCTAAAAATGTTGCAAATTATACTGCCAAAGGGAATTTTATTTTTGACGGTGTTAATTTTAAATATGATGCTGCAAATGCTACTGATTATTGGGGAAATATTGATGAAGCTTTTAAAGAGCAATTACCATACGAAGAAAATTATGATTCTTATATTTCTTGGAGACCAACCAAAATTAATGGAGCTTTAAAATATAGTTTTGGAGAGCAAAGAAGTCGATATTGTTATGATAATACCTACAAAGATTTTTATAATTCAGCTGTTGGTTTCCATTTATTTACCATTTTTAGACCGTTAAGTCCGCAAGTTGCTTTAACAGGTTTTTATGAAAGAGCTTTATCAAAAAAAATATTTACTAAATTTACCTATACCATAGATGATTATTCATTTTCTAATTTTGGAGCGGGTTTATCTGCACAATTGGGTCCGTTTAATATTTACGGAACCGCTGGTAATCTTTTAGAATTTGTTAATTTAGCGGATGCAAAGAATATTTCTTTTCAATTTGGTCTCAATTTAATTTTCAGTTAACATGAAAAATTCAATTTTATTTACATTATTTCTACTTTCAAGCATTTTTGTTTTCGGTCAAGCAAGTAAAGATATAAATAACTATAAATATGTTATTATCCCAACTAAATTCGATTTTTTAAGCGAAAAAAATCAATATCAAATGAATGCCTTAACGAAGTTTTTATTCGAAAAAAAATTCACAACTTTTTTTGATGATGATAAATTACCTATGGAAATTGCCAATAACAAGTGCAAAGCTTTGCTTGTTAATTTGGTTAATGATTCTGGGATGTTTGTAACAACTTTAAAGTTAGAAATCAAAAATTGTGTAGGAGATTTTTTATTTTCTTTTGAGGGAGAAAGTAGAGAGAAATCATACGAAAAAGCATATCAAGGTGCGGTGAGAGATGCTTATCGTAAATTTGATGCGCAAGTGAATTACAGTTATCAACCTTCATCAAATACAGGTAAAATTGATACTATAACAGATGAGGTTTTTATAGAAGTTCCCTTGGTAACTACAAATGTTGACAAAAACCTAAAGAAAGAAGAAATTATTGCAACCACAGAATCTACTTTTGAAACACTCTATGCTCAAAAGATGGAAAATGGATATCAGTTAATAAATACAAAACCAGAGATTGTTTTTTCTATTCTAAAAACCAATGTAGAAAATGTTTATATTATTAAGGATAAAAACGGAATTCTTTACAAAAAGAACAATAATTGGGTTGCAGAATATTTAGTGAATGATGAACTGATGACGAAAACGTATCAGATTAAATTCTAGTAATCGTATTTGCCTTTCCAGCGTTTTTTTAAAATTTCACGAAACTGGTTTTCCCGCGGATTATTGCCTGGTTCATATAATTTTTCTTTGCTTATTTCTTCCGGTAAAAAATCTTGTTCTGCGAAATTACCATCGTAATTGTGCGCATATTTATATTCTGCGCCGTAATTCAAATCTTTCATCAATTTAGTTGGCGCATTTCTTAATGGAAGCGGTACAGACAAATCGCCTGTTTTTCTAACTAACTCTTGTGCATTACCAATTGCGGTATAAGAGGCGTTACTTTTAGATGAATTTGCCAAATAAATGGCACATTGGCTTAAAATAATTCGTGATTCTGGGTTTCCAATCACAGTAACCGCTTGAAACGTATTATTCGCTAATATTAATGCCGTAGGATTTGCATTACCAATATCTTCTGATGCTAAAATTAACATTCTACGCGCTATAAATTTTACGTCTTCGCCACCTTCAATCATTCTTGCCAACCAATAAACAGCTGCATTTGGATCACTACCTCGAATCGATTTTATAAAAGCAGAAATGATATCATAATGCTGTTCGCCAGTTTTGTCATATCTCGCCGTATTTCTTTGAACTTTTTCTAAAACTAACTTATTAGTGATTACAATACTGTCATCTTCAGAATTTACAATTAGTTCAAAAATATTTAATAATTTCCTCGCATCACCTCCAGAAACCTGCAATAAAGCCTCTGTTTCTTTTAATTCGATTTTCTTTTTAGAAATCTGCGCGTCTTCTTTCATTGCTCGGTGAAGTAACGCAATTAAATCATTTTTATCAAAAGAGTTTAAAATATACACTTGGCAGCGAGAGAGTAGGGCAGGAATTACCTCAAAACTCGGATTTTCTGTAGTTGCACCAATTAAAGTTACCCAGCCTTTTTCTACGGCACCTAACAAAGAATCTTGTTGAGATTTGCTAAAGCGATGAATCTCATCAATAAATAAAATAGGATTTTTAGTCGTAAACAAACCTTCTCCTTTCTTTGCTTTCTCAATAACTTCTCTCACATCTTTTACGCCAGAACTAATTGCGCTTAACGTATAGAAAGGTCTATTGGATACATTTGCAATTATATTCGCTAACGTTGTTTTACCAATTCCTGGAGGTCCCCAGAGTATTAAAGATGGTATTATACCTCTTTTAATATGGTTGGTTAAAATTCCGTTTTTCCCAACCAAATGTTGCTGACTAATATAATCTTCAAGAGATTTAGGTCTAATTCTTTCTGCCAAAGGTTCGTTCATTTTACAAAAGTATAAATTTTTATGACAGGTTTACCGTTTATTCAAATTGGATAAATTTTTGCTAAATTCCCATGATGGAACAACAAGAGAATTATGGGTATACTTTTTCGCCATTTACCATTCCAATTTTATATGTTTTATTAATTTGGGTTGTTTATATCGTTGAAATTAATTTTGGTTTTAATTTCAATAAATTAGGTGTTTATCCAAGAACATTATCTGGTTTTAAAGGTGTTTTTCTAATGCACTTTATACATAGTGATACTAGTCATTTGTTTAGCAACTCTGTTCCGCTTTTTGTTTTGTGTTCTAGCTTATTTTATTTTTATAAAAACGTTGCTTTTAAAGTGTTGCTTTTTGGCGGAATTTTAACTGGTTTTTTTACGTGGTTAATTGCTCGTGATTCGTTTCATATTGGCGCAAGCGGAATTGTTTATTTGCTATTTAGTTTTGTTTTTTTCAGCGGAATTTTAAAAAAGCATTTTAGGTTAGTTGCATTATCTTTAGTTGTCATTTTTCTTTACGGAAGTATGATTTGGTATGTTTTACCTCTAAAAGACGGCATGTCTTGGGAAGGACATTTGTCTGGTTTTTTAGTAGGATTATTCTTTGCATTTGCATACAAACACAAAGGTGTTGTAAAAAAAGAAATTCAGTTTGAAGAAACTGAATTTGATTTATACTTTGATGAAAGTGGTAATTTTAATCCGCCAAAAATTGATGAAAATAAAGATGAAAATGATGAAAAAGAACTTTAGAATTTTTATTTTTCCTAATTCCTAATTCCTAATTCCTAATTCCTAATTCCTAATTCCTAATTCCTAATTCCTAATTCCTAATTCCTAATTCCTAAACTCTTCTCTGTCTAATTACCTCGTATAAAAATACTCCACAAGCTACTGAAACATTTAAAGAGTCAATTGTGCCTAAAATGGGTAACTTGGCTTTATAATCAGCCATTTTTAATATTGATGGATTAACACCTCTATCTTCAGAACCCATTATAATTGCCATTGGTTGTTTAAAATCGATATCAAATATAGAATTTTCTGTTTTTTCTGTTGCGGCAACTATTTTAATGCCAGATCCTTGTAATAAAAATAGTGCATCTTTAATATGATCTACTTTACAAATAGGGATATTAAACGCTGCACCGGCAGACGTTTTGACTGTTTCTGCATTTACTGGAGCGCTCCCACTTTTTTGAATAATAATTCCGTTTACACCTGTGCATTCTGCAGTTCTAATAATGGCTCCAAAATTTCTAACATCAGAGATTTGATCTAAGAGTAAGAATAAAGGAGTTTCATTTTTTTCTAATGTAATTTCAATCAACGCTTCTAAATCATAAAAATCAATTGGAGAAATTTGAGCAACAGCCCCTTGGTGATTGTTGTTTTTAGATAGTCGGTCTAATTTCTCAACAGGAACATTACTTGTAGATATTCCATTAGCTTTTATTAAGCCATTTAATTCAGAAATTAAACTTCCTTTCAATTCTTTTTGTAAATATACTTTACTAATGGTATTGCCACTATTTATAGCCTCAATAATAGCTCTAATTCCAAAGATTATTTCTGTTTTAACTTCCATACTACAAATGTACTTATAAATAAAAAAACCACCTCAAAAAGAGGTGGTTTTATACTTTATTAAATGAAGAGACTTATCTCCAACCTGCAGTTGAATAATCTTCACCAGCAACACCACTAGTACCACCGTAAGTATAGTTGGTAGCAGGAATCGCTTCTAACGCTGTACCTGGTACAGGGAAGTGCAATAATGTACCTGCTTGTAATTTGTTTTCTTTTCTCATTTCATAGAAACCAATTCCAGGAGCAGTCCAAGCAAACTCAATCATTCTTTCATAATGAATTGCATTTGTAATATCTGCTAAATTAGCAGCCACTGGTGTTAATTCACCTCTTGTTACTCTTGTTCCAGCATTTATAACAGCTGCAGCACCACTTAAATCAGCACCACCTTTATTTGCTAAAGCTTCCGCTTTATACATATCGTTTTCTGATTTTGAAAATTCTGTAACATTTTCAGTCCAATTTGTAATGTAACTATCATAACGACTATATTTATAGTTGCTATAGTGATAATAACCTCTTTCTGGTCTAAAAGTATTTGAACCTAGGTAGCTAAAATCTGTTTCTAAACGTTTATCAGCTGAAGTTGCAGCAGGAATTGTTGACACCCCTTCATTCCAATAACTTGGAGTATTTGGATCCATCATATTAATCAATCTCATATCAACTCTAGCCCATCCTGGGTAAACCATGAATGTTTTAGGAATTAAATCATACCATTGTACGTCATCCATGTAAATTTCAAAATCAGAGCTTAACCCAGCGTTTGCATAGGTTAAAACTTTATCCCAATTAAGAGCTGCTTTTTGAGTTTTGTTTCTAACATTACCCACTAACATTCTAGCACCCATACTATTCATAAAAGCAACTAAACTGCTATTTGCACCAGCACCTCCAGGTATAAATGTTTCACTTAAAGAAATATTCTTAGATTTTACAATAGCAATTGCTTCGTCTAACTTTGCCAAAGCAAAAATCATTGCTTCTTTATAAGTTGAAGAACCTTCTGTTCCAGCTCCAGCAACAACACCTGTTTCATCTGATAACCAAACTTGATCAAATACTAAAGCTAAATGCCCAATTGATAATGCTTGTCCTAATTTAGCAATAGCTAAAACTTTATCTGAATCATCAAACTTAGTTCCATTTGCAACAGCTAAAGCCAAGGTATTAGAATCTGATAATACAGAATACAATGAATTAAAGTATGAATTTGTAATACCAGAGTTTGAATAAGAAGTAGAGTTGTTAAAAGCAACTCTAGGCTCACTCGAAGTATCCCTCATTCCAAAGTTACCCCAAGAACAAGTAGAAATATCTGCCATTGTAGCAAGTGCAGCTCCAGGTCCATTAGTACTATGTGTAGCCATAAACCAGTTATGTATTATAGATGTTGACAAAGCATCTAAGGCAACAGGATCCGATGTTAAAATCTTATCATCTGGATTCTCAAGATTTAGAACATCTAAATCTGTGTTAAAATTTTGACAGCCGACCACAAATAATGATATTGCTGCAAAAATTATATAATTTTTAATGTTTTTCATTTTTTCTATAATTTAAAATTAAAATTTAAGTAGGACAGATAATGCATATGATGTTTGATTAGGGTATACACCGTAATCTACACTATAATACTGTTGTGTACCACCATCGTAATTTGCTACTTCTGGATCCCATCCTTTATAATCTGTAAGAGTTAATAAGTTTCTACCAATTAAGCTTACCTTAATCTCATCAAATAACTCACTAAAAGTGCTTTTTGGTAAAGTATAAGCAACTGATGCTTCTCTTAATTTTACAAAAGATCCATCTTCAACCCAAAATGCATTATTTTGGTTTACATCATAAAGAGAACCATAATAAACTCTGGTTTTCTTTTCGTTTGCTGGTTTTCCAGCTTGATCAACTATTGCATTTCTTTCGCTAATAGTTGTCCATTGTCCATTAGTGTTGTAAATATCTCCTCCTTTTTTCCAATCCCATAACATATAAAAATCAAAGTTTTTATATGAGAAATTAGAAGTAAAGCCCATTCTGAAATCTGCATTTTGATTACCTATTTTATCAAAAACAGCAACATTATTAGCATCTACTTGAATAATAGCTGCTTCACCTGTTGTACCAATTGTAGCAGTTTCTACTACAACACCATCAGAATTCACAGAATATTCAGAAATTGTCTTACCTGCAGGTAATTGTTTTCCCATAGCCGTTAAATCTGTTACAAACTTACGACCAAACATAGAACCATACTCAATTCCTTCTCTTAATAAGAATAATGAACTAGGACCAACCTGTTGTTCAGGAGAATTTAGTTTCGTAATTTTTGCATTTGAAGTTGTTAAATTTAACCCTATATTCCATTTTACATCTTTTTGATCAATTACTTTTGAATTTAAAGTTAACTCAAAAGTATTAGATTCTAAATTACCAACATTTTGCCACTGTCTATTTTTACCAGCATTTGCAGGTGAAAATAAGTTTACAATCATAAATTGATCAGATGCAACTTGATTAGAATATGCAGCTTGTAACGTAAATCTATCTAAGAATTGAGACGTTAATCCAAATTCTGTTTCAGTAGTTAATGAAGGTTTTAAATCTGGATTTCCTTTAACTCTATTTGTAGATAAACCACCACCGTTAATTGCAGTTTGTTCATATTGCCAGTTAAATCCAGGTCTTTGTCCTGAAGTACCACGAGCTACATTTATTTTTAATTCTTGAACTCCTGGAATTTCAATATCTTTTGTAATTCTGTATGCACCAGAAACTCTATAGTAGTTGTTCCATTTTTGGTTAGAACCAAATAATGAAGAACCATCTCTTCTATATAAAGCATCAAAAATATATCTGTCTTTATATACAAAACCTGCAATAGCAAACATGTTTTGAGATCTAATGTCATATTTATTAGATCCGGCTGTAACATCAGTACTCTTAAAGTTGTCTAAAGTAGGTAAGCCAGAGTACAAGTAGTTTTGACCTGAAGCATCAAATTGCTCATAGGCTAAATCTTCTGCTAAATAACTTAATTTAGCTTTTACTTCTAAGTCACCATATTCTTGTGCAAAATTAACAGTAGCTTGCGCTTTTTGAGATAAATTATAAGAACTAGTCTTATATAATGATCCTTTACTATAACCAAAACCAATAGGGTCTCCAGTAGTAGAATACGTTTCGTATTTATTACTTGAAGTATATCTATAGTTATTGCTTTCAAATGAATACTCTAATTCTGCAGTAAAAGCATTATTTAACTTATAGTTTAACTTATAACCTCCCAAAAATCTAGCTTGGGCAGCTTTAGCATCTCTATTGTATAATTCATACAAAGGGTTATCAATTTCATTTTCCCATGGATCTGGTTTAAAATAATAAGGTTGTCCATCAGGATTCGCAACATTTACCTGAGCATCTGGAGATAATCTAGAAACAATTCTATAAATATCTTCACCACCACCTGGGCTATTGTCATTTAATTGAAGGTAACTATTACTTGCAGAAAAAGTTAAATTATCATTAACAAAATAATCTGCGTTAAATCTAAAACTATTTCTATTATATCCTTCTGTTTCAGCTAATACACCACCAGCTTCAAAATTTTCATGAGAAAAATATACTCTCGACTTCTCATTTCCACTAGAAATAGAAGTAAATTGAGTAGTATTTAAACCTGTTTTAAAGAAAGCTTTTTGAAAATCGTTGTAAACACCAAAAGGGTTATCAGCATACCCGTCAGCTGATTCAGTTCTAGAACCTAATACAGCATTTTTACCAGAAGCTGCATATACACCTTGATATCCAGGATCATAAGTTACTCCTGCATATTTTGTGTATCTCCCTTGAGCTGTTTGCCAGTCTGCAGCCAATTCGTATCCATGAGATTGATTGGTTGTTACAAAGTTAGTGATTTTTGCAAATCCTACTTCTGATCTAGAAGTAATTTGTGTTTTTCCTATTTTACCTCTTTTAGAAGTAATAACAATTACACCATTACCAGCTCTAGATCCGTATAAAGAAGATGCAGAAGCACCTTTTACGATCTCAAAAGAAGCAATATCATCAACATTAATATCTGCAAGACCACCTTCAACGATTACTCCATCCATCATTACTAATGGTGAATTAGATCCGTAGAAATTTGCTGCACCTCTTAATAAGATGGTTGCACCTTGACCAGGTCTTCCTAAGTTAGTTACAGAAACACCTGCAACTTTTCCTTGTAATGCACTAGCTGCTGATCCTGCAGGTACTTTTTCTAAAGCGTCTGCGTTTACAGTTGCTACTGTAACAGATAGTTTCTTTTTTGATGTTGCACCAGCAACTCCAGTTACAACCACTTCATCTAATACATTTGCATCTTCCTTCATAGTAACATTAATTGTACTAGAAGACCCAATCGTTTTTTCAACTGTTATGAATCCTAAATAGCTAAAACTAAGAACATCTCCAGTTTTAGCTCTAAGAGAGTACTTACCATCGAAATCAGTTTCAGTACCTGTAGTTGTTCCTTTAATAAGGACACTAACTCCTTGTAAAGCACCTGAATTGTCGGAAACTGTACCCGAAACAGTTTTTTCCTGTGCAAACGATATTTGCACAACAAACGCTAGCAATAGCGTTAAAATTCCATTAAACTTTGTCTTCATTTTATGATTATTTAAATTAATTGTGCCAAAAGTCTTAAATAAAACTTAAAGTAGCAACTTTTTAACAATAAATTTTAACAAAATTTTTAGAAATATTATTTTACTGGTCAATTTAAAATTGTGTTGTCCAATTAACAATCACTTTCGATTGATTTATATAAATATTCTCATCTTGGTTTTTTCCAAGAGCATAACTTAATTTGAAGGTATTATTGCCTGTTTTGAACGTATATCCAAGTCCAAAACCCAAAATGAAACTATTTTCTGTAGTAGTGTTGTAGTAAGTTCCAAAATCTGTAATTGAAAACAAATAAGATGTTTCTGATGTCAAGTACCTATATTCTGTATTAAAAAAAGTGTATTTTGTTGCGTAAATACTTTGTTCATTAAAACCTCTTATACTATTTGCTCCCCCAATTCTAAAAAGCTCATTATTCAAATAATTGTCTGAATTTAATAGCGCAGATTCGTTTTTTAAGTAAATACTGTTTCGGTAATTGATTTGCCAGAGATAGGAAGTATTGAAGTTTAATTCAATTTGATTCGTTTTTATATTTTCTGTTTTTCTATTTCCTGTTTCAGCACTAATACCTATTTGAAACGTATTCTCAAAGAATTTATTTTCATTTCCTATTTTATAATTAAAACCTAAACCAAATAAGTTTTTATCAAAATTTAACACCTCTTGGGTTGTGTTATTTAAAGCATTAGAATTTTCTGATGAGTAACTAACAAATAAATTTGATTTTGAGTTTAGAGTATACAAAATTTCATTTCTAAATTTTGTGTTTAAAAAAGTGGAGTCTTGTTTGTAAATATTAAAAGCAAGATTAGTGCTAAATGGAGAAGAAAATATAAAAGGAATGGCAGTCTCAATTTTAAAATCTTGAACTTCATCTGCAATACTATTCCAAAAAAGGGCAAAACTTTCACCAGTATTAAGAACATTATTTAATTTTAAGTCTAAATGACCGTTAAACAGAAATCCTCCATTTTCTGTACTAGCAAAATTTATTAATCCATCAAAACTATTGTTTTGTTCTTTCTTAATGTATAAATATAATAAAGTGGAATCTCTTGTAAAAAGAACTTCTGGTTTTTTAATTTCGGATGCAAATATTAAGTTTTTTGTTGCTTCAGATATTTTTAAGGTTTTCTTCTTGTTAAAAAGGGTCGATTCATTAATTTTTAAATATTGTTTTAAAAATGATTTCGGAAAATCTTGATAAGGTTTAATAATTATCTTGTCAATTTTTCTTTTGTTGGATTCTTGAATTGATAAATCTGCAAGTAATAAATTATTTACAACTCGAATATTTTTTAGTTGAACTTCAGAAAATAATTTTCCACCGTCATCCAACTTTGCAGAGACAGATTTAAGGAGATCTGATATTTCGTTTGTGCTAATATATAAGGAGTCGTTTTTTAAAATATATTTTTCAGGAATCAATCTTAATCCATTTGTAATTTTTAGTACAGCATTTCTAATTTTTTGATTCAAAGAGAAATTGGCAATATATAATGAGTCTGTTTTTACAATTGAATCTACAATACTTAAGAAGAAACCATCTTCAATTAAATAATCTGCAATTCTATTCGCTTCAAGGTAAACTGATTTTTCTGTTTTATGAGTTTTTAAATAATCTAGTTCCTGTAAAATTTTTAGCTCCTTTTCGTTTTTAGATAATAATTTTAGAAGTAAATTTTGACCAAAGCTAAAAGTACTAAAAAAAGTAAAAAAAATCACACAACAAATTAAACTTGAAAAATTCCTCAAAACCATTATTAAATATACTGCGAAGTTAAATTAAAAATAAAATAAAAGATGCTGAAAATAAATAGTTTAAAAAAATAATTCATTGAGATTTGAATAATTAGAATTTAGTTGTACATTTGCGCACTCTTATAAAAAAGAGGAAAAGTTTAATTATAAACGAAAAATAGTAACAATTTAGTATGCCAACTATTCAACAATTAGTTCGTAAAGGAAGAGCCAAAATAACTAAGAAGAGTAAATCGGCCGCTTTACAAGGAAGTCCACAAAGACGTGGGGTTTGTACACGTGTTTATACCACAACACCAAAAAAACCAAATTCAGCAATGCGTAAAGTTGCAAGAGTTAGGTTAACAAATGGTAATGAGATAAACGCTTACATCCCAGGTGAAGGACATAACTTGCAAGAGCACTCGATAGTATTAGTTAGAGGCGGAAGGGTAAAAGATTTGCCAGGAGTTAAGTACCACGTAGTACGTGGAGCTTTAGATACAGCGGGTGTTGCAGGAAGAACACAACGTAGATCGAAATATGGTGCAAAACGCCCAAAAAAGTAACAGTTAACAGTTAATAGTTTTGGTTAACGGTTTGTAGTTTAAAGACAATTTGTCAACTAACTAACAACTAATGACTAGTAACTAACAACTAATAACTAAATTAATTAACTTTTTTAATGTAAAGACATGAGAAAAAGAAGAGCGAAAAAAAGAGTCTTATTGCCAGATCCAAAGTTCAATGATCAATTGGTTACACGTTTTGTGAATAACTTAATGTGGGCTGGTAAAAAGTCTATAGCTTTTAAAGTGTTTTATGATGCGTTAGACATTGTAGAAGAGAAAAAAGGAGAAGAAGAAAAATCTTCTCTAGAACTTTGGAAAGAAGGTTTATCAAACGTTATGCCGCATGTAGAAGTGCGTTCTAGACGTGTTGGTGGAGCAACTTTTCAAATTCCAATGCAAATTAGACCAGATAGAAAAGTTTCTATGGCTATCAAGTGGATGATTTTGTACACTCGTAAGAGAAACGAAAAAACTATGGCGCAACGTTTGGCTGCTGAAATTTTAGCTGCAGCAAAAGAAGAAGGAGCGGCTGTAAAGAAAAAAACTGATACTCATAAAATGGCAGAAGCTAACAAGGCTTTCTCTCACTTTAGATTTTAATATAAATGGCTAGAGATTTAAGACTTACAAGAAATATTGGTATTGCAGCTCACATTGATGCTGGTAAAACAACTACCACAGAACGTATTTTATTTTATACTGGTGTATCTCATAAAATTGGTGAAGTGCATGATGGTGCTTCTACAATGGACTGGATGGAGCAAGAAGCAGAAAGAGGTATTACAATTACTTCAGCTGCTACTACTTGTGATTGGATTTTTCCAAAAGAAAATGCTGAGCCAACTTCAGAAGCACAAAATTATCATTTTAATATTATTGACACACCAGGTCACGTAGATTTTACTGTAGAGGTAAATAGATCTTTACGTGTTCTTGATGGTTTAGTTTTCTTATTTTCTGCTGTTGATGGTGTTGAGCCACAATCAGAAACAAACTGGAGATTAGCGGATAATTATAAAGTACCAAGAATTGGTTTTGTGAATAAAATGGATCGTCAAGGATCTGATTTTATTATGGTTTGTAACCAAGTTAAAGAAATGTTAGGTTCTAATGCTGTTCCAATTGTTTTGAATATTGGAGACGAAGAGAATTTTAAAGGTATTGTTGATTTAGTTAAAAATAGAGCTATTGTATGGCATGATGATAATTTTGGATCTACATTCGATATTGTCCCAATTCCAGAAGATATGAAAGATGAAGTACGTAAATATCGTGCTTTATTAATAGAAGAAGTTGCTAGTTACGACGAAAATCTTCTTGAGAAATTCATGGAAGATGAGAACTCTATTACAGAAGAAGAGGTGCACGCTGCGTTAAGAGCTGGAGTTATGGATATGGCTATTATACCAATGATATGTGGTTCATCATTCAAAAATAAAGGAGTTCAATTTTTATTAGACGCAGTTTGTCGTTATTTACCTTCTCCAATGGATAGAGAAAGTGTTATTGGATTAAATCCAGACACGGGTAAAGAAGAAAGACGTAAGCCAAATGTAAAGGAGCCTTTTGCTGCTTTAGCATTTAAAATTGCTACAGATCCTTTTGTTGGTCGTCTAGCATTTTTTAGAGTTTATTCTGGTCGTTTAGATGCAGGTTCTTATGTTTTGAACAATACATCAGGAAAAAAAGAACGTATTTCAAGAATTTATCAAATGCATGCGAATAAGCAAAATGCTATTGATTTTATTGAAGCAGGAGATATCGGTGCAGCAGTAGGTTTTAAATCTATTAAAACTGGTGACACCTTATCTGATGAAAAGCATCCAATTGTTTTGGAATCTATGGATTTTCCAGACCCAGTAATTGGTATTGCAGTTGAGCCAAAAACAAAAGCAGACGTAGATAAATTAGGTATGGCTTTAGCTAAATTAGCTGAAGAAGATCCAACATTTACAGTAAGAACTGATGAATCATCAGGTCAAACAATTATATCAGGGATGGGTGAATTACACTTAGATATTATTGTAGATCGTTTAAGACGTGAATTCAAAGTAGAAGTAAATGAAGGGCAGCCTCAAGTAGAATACAAAGAAGCTATTACACAAGCTGCAGATCATAGAGAAGTGTATAAGAAACAATCTGGTGGTCGTGGTAAATTTGCTGATATTGCTTTTACAATAGAGCCAGCAGATGAAGGTGTTCAAGGTTTAGTTTTTGTATCTGTTATAAAAGGGGGTAACGTTCCAAAAGAATTTGTTCCATCAATTGAAAAAGGATTCAGAGAAGCAATGAAGAACGGTCCTTTAGCAGGTTATGAAATGGATTCAATGAAAGTTACATTAAGAGATGGTTCTTTCCACGCAGTGGATTCAGATCAATTGTCTTTTGAGTTAGCTGCAAAAATGGGTTATAAGGCTGCTGCAAAATCTGCAAAAGCTAAAATAATGGAACCATTAATGAAAGTTGAAGTATTAACTCCTGAAGAAAACATGGGAGATATTGTTGGAGATTTAAACAGAAGAAGAGGTCAAGTTTCAGACATGTCAGATAGAGCTGGTTCTAAAGTTGTAAAAGCAATAGTTCCTTTATCAGAAATGTTTGGTTATGTTACGGCATTAAGAACAATGAGTTCTGGTAGAGCAACATCTACAATGGAATTTTCACATTATGCAGAAACGCCTTCAAATATTTCTGAAGATGTAATTGCAAAAGCTAAAGGTTAATTTACTAAATAGAATAAGATGAGTCAAAAAATTAGAATAAAATTGAAGTCTTACGATTACAATTTAGTAGATAAATCTGCTGAAAAGATCGTAAAAACGGTAAAAAGCACTGGTGCTGTAGTAAACGGTCCAATTCCTTTACCAACACACAAAAAGATATTTACTGTATTACGTTCTCCACACGTAAATAAAAAGGCTAGAGAACAATTTCAATTGTGCTCTTACAAAAGATTGTTAGATATTTATAGTTCTTCTTCGAAGACTATTGATGCACTGATGAAACTTGAGTTACCAAGTGGAGTTGAGGTAGAAATTAAAGTATAAGTAGTTTACTTACTTTTTAAATTTTATAATTCCAAACAATTAGATTTTATCTTATTGTTTGGAATTTTTTATTTCTTTAAATGTGTTTTTTATTGATAATAAAATAATTATAAACTTTGCTTGTATTAAATAAAAAAGATTGTACATTTGCACACCCAAATTAAAGTAGGGAAACTGTTATTTTAATAATAGTTACATGTCCAGAGCGTTTCGCAAAGGAAAAACGGATAAACATTTTCAGCGTTGAACTTGTTTCACGCTTTTTTTTTGAGCAAAATTTAAAAGACATAATAAAACGAAACAATTGTTTCAAACAAATAATTAATAATAGACGCGCTGGATACGTATTTAATCGTCTAAAAAACAAACAAAATGTCTGGGTTAATAGGTAGAAAAATTGGAATGACCAGCTTATTTGATGAAAACGGGAAGAATATTCCTTGTACAGTAATCGAAGCGGGTCCTTGCGTTGTTACCCAAGTCAGAACCGAAGAGGTTGACGGATACAATGCGTTACAACTTGGTTTCGATGACAAGAAGGCAAAAAGCTCTAATAAAGCTTTAGATGGTCACTTTAAGAAAGCTGGTACATCTGCCAAGAAAAAAGTCGTTGAGTTCCAGGGTTTTGAAAAAGATTTTAAATTAGGAGATTCTATTACTGTAGCTCATTTTACAGAAGGAGAATTTGTTGATATAGCTGGCGTTTCAAAAGGGAAAGGTTTTCAAGGAGTAGTAAAGCGTCATGGTTTTGCCGGTGTGGGTCAAGCGACTCACGGTCAGCATAACCGTTTAAGAGCGCCTGGTTCTATTGGAGCAGCTTCTTACCCTGCAAGAGTTTTTAAAGGAATGAAAATGGCAGGTCGAATGGGAGGAGACAGAGTAAAAGTTGAAAACTTAAGAGTTTTAAAAGTAGTTCCAGAAAAGAACTTACTAGTTGTTAAAGGAGCAGTTCCTGGACACAAAAATTCTTTTATAACTATTCAGAAATAATGAAGGTAGCAGTTTTAGACATCACAGGAAAAGATACAGGAAGAAAAGTAGAACTTTCTCAAGAGGTATTCGGGATAGAACCAAATAATCATGCAGTATATTTAGATGTAAAGCAGTATTTGGCAAACCAAAGACAAGGAACACACAAATCGAAGCAAAGAGCTGAGATTGCAGGAAGTACAAGAAAAATCAAAAAGCAAAAAGGAACTGGTACTGCAAGAGCAGGTTCTATCAAGTCTGGAGTTTTTAGAGGTGGAGGACGTATATTCGGTCCAACTCCAAGAGATTATTCGTTCAAATTAAACAAAAACTTAAAGCGTTTAGCACGTAAGTCTGCTTTAAGTATTCAGGCAAAAGATAATAATGTAGTTGTTATAGAGGATCTAATTTTTGATTCTCCAAAGACAAAAAATTTCACTAATGTTTTGAAAGCTTTAGCGTTAGGTACTAAAAAATCTTTGTTCGTGTTGGGTGAATCAAATAATAATGTATATTTGTCATCTCGTAATTTGAAAACTTCAAAAGTTACAATGAGTTCAGATTTAAGTACTTATGGTATTTTAAATGCAGGTACTTTAGTTTTAACAGAAGGTTCTTTAGAAGGAATTCAAACTAACTTAACAAAATAAACGTAAGATGAGTATTTTAATAAAACCTATTATTACGGAAAAAGCAACAGCAAATAGCGAATTACATAACCGTTATACATTTGTTGTAGATAAGAAGGCTAACAAAGTAGAAATTAAAGGCGCTGTTGAAGCTGCTTATGGAGTTTCTATTACTAGCGTAAAGACTTTAAATTATCCAATACAAAGAAACACGAAGTTTACTAAAAAAGGTTTAGTAACAGGTGTTAAAAGTGGGTACAAAAAAGCAATCGTGCATTTAGCAGAAGGCGATAGCATTGATTTTTATAACAATCTATAAGATACAGAATGTCAGTTAGAAAATTAAAACCAATTACACCAGGTCAGCGTTTTAGAGTTGTCAACGGGTTCGACGCCGTAACAACTGATAAGCCGGAGAAAAGTTTACTTGCTCCGAATAAAAGATCTGGAGGTCGAAACAATCAGGGAAGAATGACAACACGTAACATTGGTGGTGGTCATAAACAAAAATACCGTATTATCGATTTTAAAAGAGATAAAGTAGGTGTTTCTGCAACAGTAAAAACTATTGAGTACGATCCAAATCGTACAGCATTTATTGCATTAATTAGTTATACTGATGGTGAAAAGCGTTATGTGATAGCACAAAACGGTTTAAAAGTGGGTCAAGAAATCGTTTCAGGTTCTAGCAATAAGCCAGAAATTGGAAATGCAATGCCTTTGAGTGAAATTCCTTTAGGGACTACAATTTCATGTATTGAGTTACGTCCAGGTCAAGGTGCTGTTATGGCACGTTCTGCTGGTTCATTTGCTCAATTATTAGCAAAAGAAAAAAAATATGCTACTGTAAAATTACCATCTGGTGAAATAAGATATATCTTATTAACTTGTATGGCTACAATTGGTGTTGTTTCTAACTCAGATCATCAATTACTAGTATCTGGTAAAGCAGGTAGAAGTAGATGGTTAGGTAGAAGACCAAGAACTAGACCAGTAGTAATGAATCCTGTAGATCACCCAATGGGTGGTGGAGAAGGTAAATCTTCTGGAGGTCATCCAAGATCAAGAAATGGTATTCCTGCTAAAGGATTCAGAACTAGATCGAAGACTAAAGCTAGTAATAAATATATTTTAGAACGTAGAAAGAAATAAGACATGGCAAGATCATTAAAAAAGGGACCTTACGTTCACTATAAATTAGAGAAGAAAGTGTTATCTAACGTTGAAGCTGGAACTAAATCAGTAATTAAAACTTGGTCTAGAGCAAGTATGATTACTCCAGATTTCGTGGGGCAAACAATTGCAGTTCATAATGGACGTCAGTTTGTACCAGTATTCGTTACAGAAAACATGGTAGGTCATAAATTAGGCGAATTTTCACCAACACGTTCATTTAGAGGACACGCTGGTGCGAAAAATAAAGGTAAAAAATAAGTAGGCAATGGGAGTTCGTAAAAAAAACATGGCAGATCAGTTAAAAGCAGACAGAAAGAATCGTTCTTTCGCAAAGCTAACTAACTGTCCTACATCACCAAGAAAAATGCGTTTGGTAGCAGATTTAGTAAGAGGAGTAGAGGTTGAAAAAGCTTTACAAATTTTAAAATTTAATCCGAAGGAAGCATCTATCAATTTAGAGAAATTGTTATTGTCTGCAATTGCAAACTGGCAAGCTAAAAATGAAGATGCAACTATAGAAGATGCAGGGTTATTTGTAAAAACTATATGTGTAGATAGCGCAGGAATGTTAAAAAGATTAAGACCAGCTCCACAAGGGCGTGCTCATAGAATTCGTAAGCGTTCTAATCACGTTACTTTAGAGTTAGGAAGTAAAAATTTAAGTAATTAATCGAAGTAGAAAATGGGACAAAAAACAAATCCAATAGGAAATCGTTTAGGAATTATCAGAGGATGGGAATCTAACTGGTATGGTGGAAATGACTACGGAGATAAAATTGCTGAAGATTTTAAGATAAGAGAGTATATACATGCTCGTTTATCTAAAGCAAGTGTTTCTAGAGTAATTATTGAAAGAACTTTAAAACTTGTAACCGTTACTATCACTACGGCTCGTCCTGGTATCATTATTGGTAAAGGAGGTCAAGAGGTAGACAAGTTAAAAGAAGAACTTAAGAAAATTACTGGAAAAGAAGTACAGATTAATATTTTTGAAATTAAGCGTCCAGAATTAGATGCTAATTTAGTTGCTACGAGTGTTGCAAGACAAATTGAAAACAGAATTTCTTACAAAAGAGCTGTTAAAATGGCAATCGCTGCAACAATGAGAATGAATGCAGATGGAATTAAAATTCAGGTTTCAGGGCGTTTGAATGGTGCAGAAATGGCACGTTCAGAGCACTATAAGGAAGGAAGAATTCCACTATCTACATTTAGAGCAGATATTGATTATGCACTTGTAGAAGCTCATACTACATACGGAAGATTAGGTGTGAAGGTATGGATTATGAAAGGTGAGGTATATGGTAAAAGAGAATTGTCTCCATTAGTAGGTTTGTCTAAAAAACAAAGTGGACCTAGTAAAGGCGGTAATGCTAAACGTCAACCTCGCAGAAGAAAATAATTTTTAAATAACAAATTAAAAATGTTACAGCCAAAAAGAGTAAAATATCGTAAGGTACAGAAAGGCAAGGGAAACATGAATGGTTTGTCTGGAAGAGGAACGCAACTTTCTAATGGAATGTTCGGGATTAAATCTCTAGATCAAAACTTACTAACTTCTCGTCAAATTGAAGCAGCTCGTATCGCGGCAACTCGTTATATGAAAAGAGAAGGTTCTATTTGGATTAAAATTTTTCCAGATAAGCCAATTACTAAAAAGCCATTAGAAGTTCGTATGGGTAAAGGTAAAGGTGCACCAGATCATTTCGTATCAGTTATCAAACCAGGAAGAATTTTGTTTGAAGTTGGAGGAGTTTCTATGGACGTTGCAAAAGAAGCATTACGTTTAGCAGCTCAAAAACTTCCAGTGAAAACAAAGTTTGTAGTAGCTAGAGATTTTGATTATAACAGTTAATTAAAAAGACATGAAACAATCAGAAATTAAAGAATTATCTACTGCAGATTTGCAAGAACAACATGGGTCTATGCAGAAGAATTATACAGATCTTAAGATGTCACACGCTATTACTCCATTGGAAAACCCAATGCAGTTAAGAATCTTAAGAAGAACTGTTGCAAGAATTGCCACAGAATTAACTAAAAGAGAATTACAATAATTCTAGTCAGTTTTAAAGATGGAAAATAGAAATCTTAGAAAAGAAAGAATAGGTGTTGTATCGAGCAATAAAATGGAGAAATCTATTGTTGTTTCTGAAACAAAGAGAGTAAAACACCCAATGTACGGTAAGTTCGTATTAAAAACGAAAAAGTATGTTGCACATGACGAGAAGAATGATTGCAACGAAGGAGATACGGTTAGGATAATGGAAACACGTCCTATGAGTAAATCTAAATGTTGGAGATTAGTAGAAATCCTAGAAAGAGCTAAATAATTATGTTACAGACAGAATCAAGATTAAAAGTCGCAGATAACACTGGAGCAAAAGAAGTTTTAGTGATTAGAGTATTAGGAGGTACTAAAAAACGTTACGCAAGATTAGGAGACAAAATTGTAGTAAGTGTTAAATCAGCTACTCCAAACGGAACTGTAAAAAAGGGACAAGTATCAAGAGCAGTTGTTGTTCGTGTTAAAAAAGAAACAAGACGTAAAGACGGATCTTATATTCGTTTTGACGATAATGCTTGTGTACTTTTAAACCCTACAGAAGAAATGAGAGGAACGCGTGTTTTTGGACCAGTTGCTCGTGAACTTCGTGACAAACAATTCATGAAAATTGTATCATTAGCACCTGAAGTGCTTTAAACCAGAAACAAGATGAAGAAGTTTAAAATAAAATCAGGAGATACTGTAAAAGTAATTGCAGGTGATCACAAAGGTTTTGACGGTAAAGTATTACAAATTCTAAAAGATAAAGATAGAGTTTTGGTAGAAGGTGTAAACATGGTTTCAAAACACACCAAACCAAGTGCTCAAAGTCCGCAGGGAGGAATTGTAAAAAAAGAAGCATCCATACATATTTCTAATGTTTTATTATTAGAAGATGGTGTTGCTGTAAGAGTTGGTTATAAAGTTGACGGAGATAAGAAAACAAGAATCTCTAAAAAAACTAAAAAATAAATATAATCATGAGTTATATACCAAGATTAAAGGAAGAATATAAAAGTAGAGTGATTAGCGCTCTTACTGAAGAATTCAGTTATAATAATGTAATGCAAGTTCCTAAATTACAAAAAATTGTAATTAGTAAAGGAGTTGGTGCTGCAATTGCTGATAAGAAATTAATCGATTACGCAGTAGAAGAATTGACAAATATTACAGGTCAAAAAGCAATTTCTACTTATTCTAAAAAGGATGTTGCGGCATTTAAATTACGTAAAGGAATGCCAATTGGTGTGAAGGTTACGTTAAGAGGTGACAAAATGTATGAATTTTTAGACAGGTTAGTTACTGCATCTTTGCCACGTGTTAGAGATTTCAACGGAATCAAAGAAAATGGTTTTGACGGTAGAGGAAACTATAATTTAGGAATCACAGAACAGATTATTTACCCTGAAATTAATATTGATAAAGTGAATAAAATTGGTGGTATGGACATTGCTTTTGTAACGTCTGCACAAACTGATAAAGAAGCAAAATCATTATTGACAGAATTGGGTTTACCATTTAAAAAGAACTAGAAGATGGCTAAAGAATCAATGAAAGCGCGTGAGCGTAAAAGAGAAAAAGTTGTAGCTAAATATGCAGAAAAAAGGAAAGCTTTAAAAGAAGCTGGAGATTATGAAGCATTGCAAAAGTTACCAAGAAATGCATCACCAGTAAGATTACACAATCGTTGTAAATTAACTGGAAGACCAAAAGGGTATATGCGTCAATTTGGACTTTCGCGTGTTACATTTCGTGAAATGGCTAATAACGGTCTTATTCCAGGTGTTACAAAAGCAAGCTGGTAGAAAAGTGAATTTAATTCAAATAAATTAAATAGAATGTGTATCTTTGCACGCTCTATTTTTTTGAGTAAATTAAAAATTAATTGATTTAAGGTTCAAGAGTCACGGAGTAATCTGTAAAAGAAATAGAGACTTTTGAAAACCGAAATCGCAATTTAAACAAATATGTATACAGATCCAATTGCGGATTATCTAACAAGAGTTAGAAATGCTTTCGCAGCAGGTCACAGAGTTGTTGAGATTCCAGCTTCAAATTTGAAGAAAGAAATCACAAAAATTTTGTTCGATCAAGGTTTTATTTTAAGTTATCAATTTAATGATGACAAAGTGCAAGGAACAATCAAAATTGCATTAAAATATGACAAAATCACAAAAGAATCAGTAATTAGAAAAATTCAACGTATTAGTACGCCAGGTTTAAGAAAGTATGTAGGTTCTACAGAAATGCCTCGTGTATTAAATGGTCTTGGAATTGCTATTATTTCTACATCTAAAGGTGTAATGACTAATAAAAAGGCGGTTCAAGAGAAAGTTGGAGGAGAAGTAATTTGTTACGTTTACTAAAACCCGGAAGAAATGAGTAGAATAGGAAACAGTCCAGTAGCCATTCCAGAAGGCGTAACAGTTGACATCAAAGATGATGTTATTACTGTTAAAGGTAAATTAGGAGAATTGAAACAAAACTTTAATTCAGTTGAAATTAAAGTAGAAGACAATAAAGTCATTGTTACACGTTCATCAGATATTAAAGATTTAAAAGCTAAACATGGTTTATACAGATCTTTAATAAATAACATGATTGAAGGTGTATCTAAAGGATGGACAAAAAATTTAGAATTGGTTGGAGTTGGTTATAGAGCTTCAAACCAAGGACAAAAATTAGAATTAGCATTAGGTTTTTCTCACAACATTGTTATAGAATTAGCTCCAGAAGTTATTGTTGAAGCGATTTCTGAAAAAGGAAAAAATCCATTAGTTAAATTAACTTCTTTTGATAAGCAATTGGTAGGTCAAGTTGCGGCAAAGATTCGTTCTTTCCGTGCACCAGAACCATATAAAGGTAAAGGAATTAAGTTTGTAGGAGAAATATTAAGAAGAAAAGCAGGTAAATCTGCTTAAAATTCAAACTTTAAACTTTAAAATTCAACGGTTAACATTGAATTTTAATTTTTGAATTCAAAATATAAAAAATATGGCATTATCAAAGCTTCAAAGAAGATATAGAGTTAAGAATAGAATCAGAAAAATTATTTCTGGTACTGCAGAGAAGCCAAGGTTATCTGTGTATAGAAGTAATAAAGAAATATATGCTCAAATTGTTGATGACGTTACAGGAAACACATTAGTGTCTGTATCATCAAGAGATAAAAGTATTAAGGCATCTACGAAAGCAGAAGCTGCACTAGCAGTTGGAAAAGAGGTTGCAGAAAAAGCAACTAAAGCTGGAGTTGAAAACGTTGCTTTTGATAGAAACGGATATTTATATCACGGAAGAGTAAAGGTATTAGCAGACGCAGCAAGAGAAGCTGGTTTAAAATTTTAATAAGTTATTATGTATCAAGATTATAAAAACGTAGAAAGAGTTAAGCCAAGCGGATTAGATTTAACTGATAGATTAGTTGGCGTTAATCGTGTAACTAAAGTAACAAAAGGTGGTAGAGCATTTGGTTTCTCTGCAATTGTTGTTGTTGGTGATGGAAACGGTGTTGTTGGTCAAGGTTTAGGTAAATCTAAAGATGTTGCCTCAGCGATTGCAAAAGCAATTGAAGATGCTAAAAAGAATTTGGTAAGAATTCCTCTTATTTCAGGAACATTACCTCACGAGCAAAAAGGTAAATATGGTGGAGCAAAAGTATTCATCAAGCCAGCATCTGCGGGTACTGGAGTTATTGCTGGTGGATCAATTAGAGCTGTATTAGAGTCTGTTGGTGTTCATGATGTATTATCAAAATCACAAGGATCATCTAATCCTCATAATGTTGTAAAAGCAACTTTTGATGCTTTGTTACAATTAAGAAGTGCTTTATCAATTGCACAACAAAGAGGTGTTTCATTAGACAAAGTTTTTAACGGATAAACCTAAAGAAGATGGCAAAGATTAGAGTAAAACAAGTAAGAAGTCAAATCAACCGTATTCAAAGTCAAAAAAGGACTTTAGAGGCGTTAGGTTTACGAAAAATGAATCAAGTTGTTGAGCATGACGCATCACCGGCAATCTTGGGAATGGTAAATACTGTTAAACACTTAGTTTCTTTTGAAGAAATTAAATAAGAAATATTTAAAATGAATTTACACAACTTAAAACCAGCTGAAGGTTCCGTAAAGGACGGAAAAAGAATCGCTAGAGGAGAAGGATCAGGAAGAGGTGGTACATCTACTCGTGGTCACAAAGGAGCAAAATCTCGTTCTGGTTATTCTAAGAAGATAGGATTTGAAGGAGGACAAATGCCACTTCAAAGACGTGTACCTAAATTTGGTTTCACAAATATCAACAGAAAAGAATACCAAGCTATTAACATAGAGAAATTACAATCTTTAGTTGATGATGGTAAAATTAAAGATACAGTTACTTTAGAAGTATTAATTGCGAATAGATTAGCGACCAAAAATGATTTAATTAAAATTTTAGGTAACGGAGAATTAAAAGCTAAATTAAATGTAACTGTTCACAAATTTACTGCAACTGCAAAATCTGCTATAGAAGCGGCTGGAGGAGAAGCGGTTACTTTATAAGAAACCACAAAGAATGAGTTTTACTACAAAAATTAAAGATGTTTGGAAAATTGAAGAATTAAAGAATAAAATTCTTCTTACTATCGGTTTAATTGCGGTTTATCGTTTTATGGCTCAAGTTCCTTTACCTGGAATTGATCCACTACAATTAGCAGCTTTAAAAGATAGTACTTCAACCGGTCTTTTAGGATTATTAAATGCATTTACTGGTGGTGCTTTTTCAAGAGCATCAATTATGGCACTTGGAATTATGCCTTATATTTCTGCATCTATCGTTGTTCAGTTAATGGGTATTGCGGTTCCTTATTTACAGAAACTACAAAAAGATGGCGAAAGTGGTAGAAAAAAGATTACTCAAATTACACGTTGGTTAACTATTGCAATTACATTACTACAAGCACCTACTTATATTACTGCAATTAAAACTCAATTTGGTTTAGGTCCAGAAGCGTTTTTAGTAACGGGAGTTATGTTTTGGGTTTCTTCAATAATCTTATTAACTACAGGAACAATCTTTGCGATGTGGTTGGGTGAAAGAATTACTGACAAAGGAGTTGGTAACGGTATTTCATTATTAATTACAGTTGGTATTATTGCAAATTTACCTTCAGCATTTTTACAGGAGTTTGTTTCAAAAACAGAAAATGCTGGTGCAGGTGGTGTAATGATGATTTTAATTGAGCTTATTGTTTGGTTAGTTGTTATTTTACTGTGTGTACTTTTAGTAACAGCTGTTCGTAAAATTGCAGTTCAATATGCTAGAAGAAGTGTTGCTGGAGAAATTAAGAGTGTTGCAGGTTCAAGAGATTATATCCCTTTGAAATTAAATGCAGCGGGTGTAATGCCAATCATTTTTGCACAAGCAATTATGTTTTTACCAATGGCATTGGCGCAAAGATTTCCAGCTTTAGCGAGTCTTCAAGACCCTTTTGGATGGCAGTACAACTTGATTTTTGCATTATTAATTATCATATTTAGTTTTTTCTACACAGCAATTACGGTTCGTACAGATGAAATGGCTCAAGGTTTAAAAAGGAGTGGCGGTTTTATTCCAGGTATTAGACCAGGAAAAGATACTGCGGATAAGTTAGATACAGTATTATCTAGAATAACTTTTCCAGGTTCTTTATTTTTAGCACTTTTATCAATATTACCAGCAGTTGTGGTTCAGTTTGGAGTTCAACAAGGATGGGCTTTATTTTATGGAGGAACTTCATTGATAATTATGGTAGGAGTTGCGATTGATACAATGCAACAAATCAACTCGTATTTATTAAACCGTCATTATGATGGATTAATGAAAACAGGAAGTAGTAACAGAAAATCACTTAAGTAATATGGCTAAACAATCAGCAATTGAACAAGACGGGACTATAACAGAAGCATTGTCTAATGCAATGTTTCGTGTAGAACTAGAAAATGGACATATTGTAACAGCACATATTTCTGGTAAAATGCGTATGCATTATATTAAATTATTACCAGGAGATAAAGTAAAATTAGAAATGAGTCCTTATGATTTATCTAAGGCTAGAATTACTTATAGATATTAAAAAAGATTAAATAATTGAAAGATTAGAAGATTTAATTTTTACATCTTTTAATTTTTAAATAAACAAGAAACGATGAAAGTTAGAGCATCAGTTAAAAAAAGAAGTGCCGACTGCAAAATAGTACGCAGAAAAGGTAGATTATATGTAATTAACAAACAAAATCCTAGATTTAAACAAAGACAAGGGTAATGGCAAGAATAGCAGGTATTGATATTCCAAAGAATAAAAGAGGCGTTATTGCTTTAACTTACATCTTTGGTATAGGAAACAGTAGAGCTAAAGACGTTTTAGCAAAAGCAAACGTCAATGAGAGCATCAAAGTTCAAGAATGGAACGATGATCAAATCGCAGCAATCAGAGAACAAGTTGGTGAGTTTACTATTGAAGGTGAATTACGTTCTGAAGTTCAAGTAAGCATCAAACGTTTGATGGATATTGGATGCCAAAGAGGTATTCGTCACAGATTAGGACTTCCTTTAAGAGGACAAAGAACCAAAAACAACTCTCGTACAAGAAAAGGTAAGAGAAAAACGGTAGCTAACAAGAAAAAATAAGTTAGATAAGTAATAAAGATCTAATAATAGCATTGTCTATATAATTAGAAAACTAAATTACTAAAACTGAAAAATTATGGCAAAAGTAAAGGCGAAAGCTACAACTAAAAAACGTAAAGTAATAGTTGATTCTGTAGGAGAAGCGCATGTAACTGCTTCTTTTAACAACATCATTATTTCTTTAACAAACAAAAAAGGTGATGTAATTTCATGGTCATCTGCAGGTAAAATGGGTTTTAGAGGTTCTAAAAAGAATACTCCATACGCAGCTCAATTAGCAGCAGAAGATTGTTCAAAAGTAGCGCATGATGCTGGTTTACGTAAGGTGAAAGTTTATGTAAAAGGACCAGGAAATGGTAGAGAATCTGCAATCAGATCTATTCACAACGCAGGCATTGAAGTATCAGAAATTATTGATGTTACTCCAATTCCTCACAACGGTTGTCGTCCACCAAAAAGAAGAAGAGTATAACGATTTTTAAATTTAATAAATACGATTTAAAATTCCTGAAATGTTTTTTACAAATCGTATTTCTTATGATTATAAATCAAAATTTAATTAATATTTTAATTAAGTAGGATTTTTTTGATTATCGAAGGATAAGCCTTAATTCATAATCCCTATTTTAAAAACAAAGAAATGGCAAGATATACAGGACCAAAAACAAAGATTGCTCGTAAATTTGGCGAAGCAATATTCGGAGAAGACAAAAGCTTCGAAAAAAGAAATTACCCTCCAGGACAACACGGAGCAAACAAAAGAAGAGGTAAGAAATCTGAATATGCAATTCAATTATTTGAAAAGCAAAAAGCAAAATACACCTATGGTATATTAGAGCGTCAGTTTAGTAATATCTTTAAAAAAGCACAAAGTGCATCAGGAATTACAGGTGAAATCTTATTACAACTTTGTGAAACTCGTTTAGATAATGTTGTTTACAGAATGGGTGTTGCTACTTCTAGAAGTGCTGCACGTCAATTAGTATCTCACAGACATATTACTGTAAACGGAGGAATTGTAAACATTCCATCTTATTCTTTACAAGAAGGAGATATTGTTGCAGTTAGAGAAAAATCTAAATCATTACAAGCTATCGAAAATGCTTTAGCATCAAATAGTAGCGTTTACGAATGGTTGACTTGGAATGATGATACAAAACAAGGAACTTTTGTAAAAATTCCTGAAAGATTACAGATTCCAGAGAACATTAAAGAGCAGTTAATAGTAGAATTATATTCTAAGTAATAAATTAATCATATTGAGATTTAGCCAAAGGGCTTATAAATATTTCTTCACATTTATAAACCGCGCAACTAAATAACAATTAAAAAGAAGAAAAATGGCAATTTTAAATTTTCAGAAACCAGATAAAGTAATAATGATAGAATCTACAGATTTTTCTGGTAGATTTGAATTTAGACCTTTAGAACCAGGTTTCGGTTTAACAGTAGGTAATGCTTTAAGAAGAGTATTGTTATCTTCATTAGAAGGTTTTGCAATCACTTCTTTAAGAATTGATGGGGTAGAGCATGAGTTTTCTACAGTTAAAGGAATTGTAGAAGATGTTACAGAAATTATCTTAAACTTAAAGCAAGTACGTTTTAAAAAGCAAATTGAAGAAACAGATAAAGAAACAGTTTCTGTTGCTATATCTAATCAAAATCAATTAACTGCTGGAGATTTACAAAAATATATTTCAGGATTTCAAATTTTAAATCCAGATTTAGTGATTTGTAATATGGATAAATCGGTAAAATTAAATATGGAATTAACTATCGAAAAAGGTAGAGGTTTCGTTCCTGCAGAAGAGAACAAAAAAACGGGAGTTCCTATCGGAACAATTTTTACAGATTCTATTTATACGCCAATTAAAAACGTAAAATATACAATTGAAAACTTTCGTGTTGAGCAAAAAACAGATTATGAAAAATTAATCTTTGATATTCAAACAGATGGTTCAATCAATCCAAAAGAAGCATTAACAGAAGCAGCTAAAATTTTAATTCACCACTTTATGTTGTTTTCGGATGAGAGAATTACTTTAGAAGCGGACGAAATTGCTCAAACTGAAACGTATGATGAGGAATCATTACACATGCGCCAATTATTAAAAACAAGATTAATCGACATGGATTTATCTGTTAGAGCATTAAATTGTTTAAAAGCTGCAGAAGTTGATACTTTAGGAGATCTAGTATCATTCAACAAAAGTGATTTAATGAAATTTAGAAACTTTGGTAAAAAATCATTAACTGAATTAGAAGAGTTAGTGATTAATAAAAACTTAAGTTTTGGAATGGATTTAACAAAATACAAATTAGATAGAGATTAACCTTTCATAATTTGCTCCCTAAACTAGGTTGATGCAAGATGAAAGAACAAATAAAACGTCATGAGACACGGAAAGAAATTTAATCATTTAGGAAGAACAACTTCACATAGAAAGGCAATGTTATCAAACATGGCATGTTCTCTATTAGAGCACAAACGTATTAACACTACTGTTGCAAAAGCAAAAGCATTACGTGGTTACGTTGAGCCATTAATTACAAAATCTAAAACAGATACTACTCACAATCGTAGAATTGTATTTTCTCACTTGAGAAGTAAAGAAGTAGTAGCAGAATTATTTAGAGATATTGCTGTGAAAGTTGCAGAAAGACCAGGAGGTTATTTACGTATCATCAAATTAGGAAACCGTCAAGGGGATAATGCTTCTATGGCAATGGTTGAATTAGTTGATTACAACGAAATTTATAATCCAAAAGGGAATAAAGCTAAGAAAACTACGCGTAGAGGACGAAGCAAAAAAGCTGTGGATGCTCCAGAAACGGAAGAAACTATAGAAACAATTTCTGAAGATAATTCAGAGAAGTAAAATGATTATTTTCAATATTATATCAAGGGATAAACTTTTAAAGTTTATCCCTTTTTTTATATTTTTACACCACCTTAAAAAACACTATTAGAATGGGTTATCAACAAAGAAAAAAAGCACTTATTTTATTATCAGACGGAACAATTTTTCACGGAAAATCTGTTGGAATCCAAGGAACTGCAACCGGAGAAATTTGTTTTAATACAGGAATGACAGGGTATCAAGAAATTTTTACAGATCCGTCTTATTTTGGTCAATTAACGGTTGCCACAAATGCGCATATTGGAAATTATGGGGTAAATGATGATGAAGTAGAATCTGACGGAATTAAAATTTCTGGTTTAATCTGTAAGAATTTTAGTTATACAAATTCAAGAATAGATTCTGATGGAACCCTTTTCGATTGGTTTAAAAAGCATAATCTAGTTGCCATTTCAGATGTTGATACACGCGCTTTAGTTGCTTACATTCGTGATAATGGTGCAATGAATGCAATTATTTCTACGGATGTTGATCATATTGATGCATTAAAAGAAAAATTAGAAAAAGTACCAAGTATGAAAGGTTTGGAATTAGCTTCAGAAGTCTCTACAAAACAACCTTATTTTTTTGGGAATGAAAACGCCACTTATAAAATTGCTGCTTTAGATTTGGGTATTAAAAAGAATATTTTAAGAAGTTTATCCGAAAGAGATGCGTACATAAAAGTATTTCCTTTTGATGCTACTTTTGAAGAATTAAGCGCATTTAATCCAGATGGATATTTCCTTTCAAACGGTCCTGGAGATCCAGAGCCATTAACTCAAGTAATTAATTTAGCAAAGGAAATCATTAAAAGAGATTTACCTTTATTCGGTATCTGTTTAGGTCATCAAATTATTGCTTTGGCAAATGGTATATCTACATACAAAATGCATAATGGACATCGTGGAATTAATCATCCTGTGAAAAATTTACTTACAGGTAAAGGGGAAATTACGTCACAGAATCACGGTTTTGCTATCAACAGAGAAGAAACCGAAGCAAATGAAAACGTAGAAATCACGCACATTCATTTGAATGATCAAACTGTTGCAGGAATCAGAATAAAAAATAAGAATTGTTTTTCTGTGCAATATCATCCAGAAGCAGGTCCTGGACCAAACGATGCAAAATATCTATTTGATCAATTTATAGAAAACATTAAAAAGACTAAAGTAGAAGCTTAATTGTGAAATCGTTTTCGTAACAATCACAAGTTAAGTAGGTAAAAAAGAGATAGATTACGTAAATTGCTATCAATAAATTAAGAAAAACTAATCAGAAAAAATAAACTATAATGAGCATAATTATAAGCGTTCACGCAAGACAAATATTTGATTCAAGAGGAAACCCAACAATAGAAGTTGATGTAACTACAGATAATGGGGTTGTTGGTAGAGCAGCAGTTCCATCAGGAGCATCAACTGGAGAACATGAAGCTGTTGAGTTACGTGACGGCGGTAAAGCGTACATGGGTAAAGGAGTTACTAAAGCTGTAGATAATGTAAATAAAATTATTTCTGCAGAGTTATTAGGTGTTTCTGTTTTCGAACAAAATTCAATTGATCAATTAATGATTGATTTAGATGGTACAAAAAACAAATCAAAATTAGGCGCAAACGCAATTCTAGGAGTTTCTTTAGCAGTTTCTAAAGCAGCAGCAAACGAATTGGGAATGCCTTTATACAGATATATTGGTGGTGTTTCTGCAAATACATTACCAGTTCCAATGATGAATATCATCAACGGAGGTTCTCATTCTGATGCACCAATCGCATTTCAAGAATTTATGGTGATGCCAGTTAAAGCAGAAAGTTTTTCTCATGCAATGCAAATGGGTTCTGAAATTTTTCACAATTTAAAGAACGTTTTACACGATAGAAAATTATCTACAGCTGTAGGTGATGAAGGTGGTTTTGCTCCAAATTTAGAAGGCGGAACAGAAGATGCTTTAGAGACAATTGCTTTAGCTGTTAGTAATGCAGGTTATAAATTAGGAGATGATGTTATGATTGCTTTAGATTGTGCAGCGGCAGAATTTTATGTAAACGGTAAATATGATTATTCTAAATTTGAAGGACCAACAGGGAAAATTCGTTCTAGCCACGAACAAGCAGATTATTTAGCTGAATTAGCGGCAAATTACCCTATTATTTCTATTGAAGACGGTATGGATGAAAACGATTGGGAAGGTTGGAAATATTTAACTGAAAAAATTGGAGACAAAGTTCAATTAGTTGGTGATGATTTATTTGTGACTAATGTAGAGCGTTTATCAAGAGGAATTGAAAACGGAATTGCAAATTCAATTTTGATTAAAGTAAATCAGATTGGAACATTAACTGAAACTATTTCTGCTGTAAATATGGCAAAAAATGCAGGTTATACCTGCGTAATGAGTCATAGATCTGGTGAAACAGAAGACAATACAATTGCAGATTTAGCGGTTGCGTTAAATACAGGACAAATTAAAACGGGTTCTGCTTCACGTTCAGACAGAATGGCGAAATACAACCAATTATTAAGAATTGAAGAAGAATTAGGTGATGTTGCTTATTTTCCTAAAGAAAAAGCATTTAATCTTTAAAAAATTATTGTATTTTTTTTAAAACTCAAACCTTGTCAGAAATGACAAGGTTTTTTAGTATCTATATTTTCGATACCATTATTGTTAAAAAAATCGCAAATCTGTAATTACACAATTAAAAATTAGGTTTAAATATCGTATATTTGAAGAACAACGAAAAATTATAACATCAAAAGAATATGTCAGATAAAGCAAAGCTAATAATAGGCGATAAAGAATATGAATTTCCATTAGTAACTGGAACAGAAGGAGAAGTAGCCATTGATATAAAAAGCTTAAGAGGCATTACGGATAGTGTGGTTACTTTAGATCCTGGGTACAAGAACACAGGTTCTTGCACAAGTAAAATAACTTTTTTAGATGGAGAAAAAGGAATTTTAAGATACAGAGGTTATGCGATTGAAGAATTAGCAGAGAAAGCAGAGTTTTTAGAAGTAGCTTTCTTATTAATTTTTGGTGAATTGCCTACTAAAGTACAACTAGAAAAATTTCATACAGATATTAAAGCACAATCTGTTGTAGATGAAGACGTAAAAAGAATCATAGATGCTTTCCCTAGAAATGCGCATCCAATGGGCGTGTTATCTTCATTAACAAGTGCGCTAGTTGCTTTCAACCCGTCTTCTGTAAATGTAGATTCAGAAGAAGATATGTACAAAGCTATCGTTAAAATTTTGGGTAAATTCCCAGTTTTAGTAGCTTGGACATTGCGTAAGAAAAACGGTTTACCATTAAATTACGGATCAAAATCTTTAGGTTATGTAGAAAATGTTATGAAAATGATGTTCGAAGAGCCTAATGAAACTTTTGAAATAAATCCTATTATTAAAGACGCTTTAGATAAATTATTAATTTTGCATGCAGATCATGAGCAAAATTGTTCTACATCTACAGTTCGTATAGTTGGTTCATCTCACGCAGGTTTATTTGCTTCTTTGTCCGCAGGAATTTCTGCACTTTGGGGACCTTTGCATGGTGGCGCAAATCAAGCTGTTTTAGAAATGTTGGAAGACATTAAAAAAGACGGTGGCGATACAAAAAAATACATGGCAAAAGCCAAAGACAAAGATGATCCTTTCCGTTTGATGGGATTCGGACACAGAGTGTATAAGAACTTTGATCCAAGAGCATTAATTATTAAAAAAGCCGCAGATGATGTTTTAAATAATTTAGGGATGGAAGATCCTATTTTAGAAATTGCAAAATCATTGGCTAAAGAAGCGTTGGATGATCCGTATTTTGTGGATAGAAAATTATATCCAAACGTAGATTTTTATTCGGGAATTATATACCGAGCAATGGGAATACCTACAGAAATGTTTACGGTAATGTTTGCTTTAGGTCGTTTACCTGGTTGGATTGCACAATGGAGAGAAATGCGTTTAAACAAAGAACCAATTGGTCGTCCACGTCAAATTTATACGGGAGAAAACTTACGTTCTTTTAAGGCAATAACTGAAAGATAGAATCGATTAAAAAGATAAGCTCCATAATATTATGGAGTTTTTTTATGCTTTATATATGCTGAAATTAAATATTAAAAATGAAACTTCAAGGCTACGAGCTGTTGTATTAGGAATTGCAAAAAGTAGCGGAGAAACACCAACTTTGGCGGAGTCTTACGATCCTAAATCAAGAGAACATATTTTGGCAGGAACATATCCTAAAGAAAAAGATATGATTTTAGAGATGGATGCGGTTGCTACTATTTTTGAAAAGTACAATGTTGAAGTTTTTAGACCGGAAAATATTAAAAATTGTAATCAGATTTTTACAAGAGATATTGCTTTTGTGATTGATGATATTTTGGTGTGCTCTAATATTTTGCCAGACAGAGAAAATGAGTTAGAAGCAATCCAATATGTGATTGATAAAATTAATCCGAGTAAAGTGATAAATCCACCAGAAAATGTACATATAGAAGGTGGTGATGTGGTGGTTTGGAATGAATATATTTTTGTTGGAAGCTATTTTGGCGATGATTACGCCGATTTTATAACCGCAAGAACAAACAAAGCAGGAGTTGAATTTCTTAAAAAAGCTTTTCCAAATAAAAAAGTAAAAGCATTCGAGTTACGCAAGTCAAACACCAACGCAAAAGAAAATGCATTGCATTTAGATTGTTGTTTTCAACCGATAGGAAAAGACAAAGCAATTCTCCATAAAAACGGATTTCTGCACGAAGAAGATTACAATTGGTTAGTCAATTATTTTGGAAAAGAAAATGTTTTTGATATTGATAAAACAGAAATGTATAATATGAATAGCAATGTGTTTTCAATTGGGGAAGATGTAATCATTTCAGAAAAAAACTTTACCAGATTAAATACGTGGTTACGTAAAAATGGTTTTACTGTAGAAGAAGTTCCTTATGCAGAAATAGCCAAACAAGAAGGCTTGTTGCGTTGCTCTACAATGCCTTTGATTCGGGATTAAAATTTTAAGCGTCATTGCGAGGCACGAAGCAATCTCGTAATAGGAATCACAAATAAACCAGTCATTGAGAAAAAAGAACGTCCCGAAGTTTCGGGAGAAGCAATCTCATAAGTGAATAGTTAATGCTGTAAAATCCTTTATGAATGCTCAAAAAGTTATTATACAGTTGTCGTCCGAAGAAAAACGTACCTTTATTTCGATTACAGATTTCGGAATTGGAATGCCCAAATCAGAATTTAAAAAGATATTTACCCCTTTTACTCGCAGGAAAAATGTAAATTTAAGCCAAGACGCAGGATTGGATTTATCAATTGTAAAACCTGCAGTAGATGTTTTAAGAGTAGAAATAACTGTGAAAAGCACGATTAAGAATTAAAGCTCTTTTATTGTGAAAATCCCAAAAATTTGCTACCGCTTAAATTCACAAAAGAAGTTAATTTAATTTTAAATAACGAAACGTACCCATTAACCAATGTTATCACACAAAAAAAACGCCAGCTTTCTATCTGCATTGTTTAGAAATGATTCCATAATAAAAGACAGTGAGAAAATGGATCAACTTAGGTCGAATATATGCAATTCTATATTGATTTCTACTGCTTTGCTAGCCATACCTGCTTTTATCGTTAGTTTATCAATAAGAATTCAAATTGGTATAAAGCCCCTTGTCTTCTTACAAGTGTTTTTTGTGATAGCTCTTTTGGTAGTATACATTCTTAGAAAGCACCTGCATTATTGGTTTCGCTCCAATTTTCTTGTCTTTATATTATTTATTTTTGCCCTAGCTGGCATGATACAATTTGGAACACTCGCTCCTGCAAGTATATTGTTTATACTAATCCCATCCTTATCCGTACTCCTTTTTAACGCAAGGAAGGGCATAGGTATGCTGCTGTTAATCGTTTTATCTTTCCTAGTAATTGCTACATTAGACTTTAAAGGCTATCTTGTGTTGGATTATAATACTGATCAATACATAAGGCGTTCATTTTTATTGATTGGCTACTCTATTGTTTATTTAATATCTGGAGTAATCCTCTTTGTCTCTGCTTCAATTTCAACCAATAGTCTTATTAAATCCTTCTCTGACAGAGATTATATTGCAAAAGAATTAAGGCAGTTTATTGAAGCGGTAAATTCTCCTATTTTTGGTATAGATACTAAAGGTATTATTAACCAGTGGAACCAAGCTACTGAACAAATTTTGGGATATAAAAAAGACGAAGTATTAGGATCTGATTGGATAAAATTTATTCCCAAAAGTTCTGGAGAAACCACAATAAAAGTAGTAAACGATGCTTTGAAAGGAAAACAATCAAATAACTTTGAGTTCATTACACGTGCCAAAAATGGACAGGAGGTAATATTACTCGTAAACACATCTACACGACGAGATACCGCTGGAGAAATTACGGGTGTTTTAGGCGTAGGAAAAGATATTACAGAGTTGGTTGGGTATCGTAACGAGTTAGAATTAAAGGTAGATCAAAGAACTATAAAATTAAATGAAGCTTTAGAAAAGCAAAAAGAATTAAACGAATTAAAATCGAGGTTTGTTTCAACAACTTCTCATGAGTTTAGAACTCCGTTATCAGCAATTAATTTTGCTGCCGGTACTATAAAAAAATACTGGGCTAAAATGGAGCCAAGTATAATAGAGAAGAAGCTAACTAAAATAGAAGATCAAGTTGCGTTTATGACATTATTATTAGATGATATTTTAATTATTGGACAGGTTGATGCTGGTAAAATGAGAAATAACCCGCTACCGATAAACTTAGGAGACTTTATATCTGAAATAATTGAAGAAATTTCTATATCCTGCAAAAAATCACATGAAATAGTGCTAATTGATACCGAAGAATTAAAAAGCGAGGCTATTTTTATTGATGAAAAATTAGGACGAAATATTTTTATCAATCTACTAAGTAATGCTGTAAAATTTTCTCCGGATGCTAAAAAGGTTGTTATACAGTTGTCATCTGAAGAAAAATACACCGTTATTTCAATTACAGATTTCGGAATTGGAATACCCAAATCAGAACTTAAAAAGATATTTACCCCTTTTACCCGAGGAAAAAATGTAGATTTAATCCAAGGTACAGGATTGGGTTTATCAATTGTAAAAGAAGCAATCGCTGCAATAGGAGGTAAAATAATTCTTAATAGTACTGAAGGGGATGGAACCTCTTTTGTCGTAAAAATTCCAAAAATTTAAACACAGTGTATGTATAAAATACTAATTGTAGAAGACACATTGGCGATAAGAGAAGAAATTTGTGATATTCTCTTAATGGAAGGCTACGCAGTTTTTCAGGCTGAAAACGGAAAAATTGGTTTTGAAATGGCTTTAAAAGAGCTACCAGACCTTATTATTTCAGACATACTGATGCCCCATCTTAATGGTATTGAGATGTTTAAAAAACTACAAAAAGATGAAAATACAATAGGAATTCCATTGATTTTTCTTTCTGCGAAAGGCGAAAAAGCAGATGTTAGAATAGGTATGAATGTTGGAGCGGAAGATTATTTAATAAAACCTGTAAATACAGATGAGCTCATTAATGTTGTAAAAAGAAAGTTAAAAAGACAACAGTTAATTAAAGATAATTTAGATAAGCGCGTAGAAGAAAACGAATACCTATTAAAAGCAGCCGGTAAAACGGCAAAAATAGGCTACTGGACATACGACAAACAAACTGATATAAGAAGTTGGTCTAAGGCGGTTCACCAAGTTTTTGCTACAGACCCCAAAGAAGGGATTCCAAAACGTGAGGAAGTTCTTAATTGCTTTCACAAAAAACCGAGACAACAACTTATTCGCGCAACAAAAAACCTAGTTATTAGAGGTGTTTCTTATGATATTGAATTAGAGTTGACCAATGTAAAAAACGAAAATCGTTGGATACAAGATATCGGAGAGCCCATATATGACAATGAAAATGAAATTATTGGCAGTAGAGGTATAATTCGCGACATTACTATCTTGAAAAAAGATCAGGAAGAATTAAAAAAAGCAAATGAAAGGTATGAATTAGTGTCCCGTGCCACCAATGATTTAGTTTGGGATTGGGATCTTTTAACCGATAAAGTATACAGAAATAAGGAAAGTTTTCAAAAAGTATTTGGCTTTTATGATAATAATCTTATGGAAATAATTACGAATTGGGTTGATTATATTCATCCAGATGATAAAAATCGGATAAAAAAGTTGTTAAAAGAAATAACGCATTCAGCCGATGTAACTAATTTTTCCTTAGAATATCGTTTTTTGCCTCCTAATGGCGATAGCATCTATGTATGTGATGAGGGGTTTGTTCTACGTGATAAAAATGGCAAAGCGATAAGAATGATTGGAGCTGCAAGTAATATAACTGAGCGTAAAAAATTGGAATTATTAATGGCAAATGAAAATCAAGCCATGGAGAAAATTGCTACTAATGAACCCTTGGTTAGTATACTTGAAGCTCTTACACTTACTATTGAGAAATACATGAGTCATTCGTTGTGTTCTATCCTGTTGCTCGATTCAGACGGAGTTCATTTACGACAAGGTGCTGCACCTAGTTTACCAATAGCTTACAACCTTGCGATTGATGGCTTGGCTACTGGAGAAAACAGGGGGTCATCCGGAACCGCAGTCTACAGAAAAGAGTTGGTCATTGTTTCAGATATTGCCACTGACCCTCTGTGGATCAATTATAAGGAGCTTGCTTTAAGCAATGGGTTAAAGTCGTGTTGGTCTATGCCAATTATTTCAAATGAGGATAAAGTATTGGGAACATTTGCGATCTATTATCCGACAATTATGATGCCTAAATCAACTGATATTGAATTGTTAAAACGGATATCAAATTATGTAAGAATTGCCATTGAAAAAAATAAGGCAACCATGACATTAATTAAGAGTGAAACAAAATACCGCCATCTATTTGAACAAAACCTTTCCGGCGTTTATCAGGCTACAATTGATGGAACAATATTAAGTTGTAATAGTACTTTTGCTCAGATGATGGGGTACCTTTCTCCAGAAGATGTTTTGAAACAAAACGCAGGTAAACTTTATTTTTTTGATTCAGACCGAGAAAAGTACATAAAAGAGTTAAAGAAAAATAAAAAATTGATTAACAGGGAAGTTGTATTAAAGCACAAGAACGGCAAAGCTATTTATTTAATGGAGAACTGTTATTTAGAGACAGACCCAATAACAAAAACAGTTATTATTGAAGGTGTGTTTGTTGATATTACCGCGCTTAAAAAAAATGAAATAGCATTAGAAGAAACGAATGCTAATCTTAACGGAATATTGAATTCTACTACTAATGGTTTTATGGTAGTAGATCTTGACGGTAAAACAGACCTCTTTAATGAAAAATTTAAAGATTTATGGCAGATACCAGAGAACATATTGGCTACAATGGATGATGAGAAGCTACTTGACGTTGCCTTAGGCCTGATGAAAGACCCGCAAAAATTCCTTGAAAAAGTAAAAGAATTATATGCAAATATAGAAGCTAGTAGTGAGGATATCATTGAATTAAAAAGTGGACGTGTATTAGAAAGAGAGTCACAACCAAAGATTATGAACGGGCGCATTACTGGTCGTGTATGGAGTTTTAGAGATATAACCGCACGTGTAAAAGCAGATAAAGAAAAACAGCAATTATTTGCTTTAGTTGAATCTAGTGAAGATCTTATAAGTTTTGGAACTTCAAAAGGAAAACCTACGTTTATTAACAAGGCAGGAAGAAAAATGTTAGGAATTTCTCAAATAAAATCGCTCTCTAAGTTTTCCGTATCAGATTTTTTTTCTCCAGAGGATAGAGATCTTGCTTTTAAAAAAATGCAAAAGGGTTTTGAAGATAAAGGAATGTGGGAAGGAGATACGTTCTTACAAAATATAAAAACGAAAGAGAAGAAAGCAATATCTATTTCTGCTTTTGTAATAAAGGATAATATTACAGGAATACCAATTGGTATGGCTAGTATATGTATGGATATTACAGAACGTACCATAATTAAGAATGAATTAATAGCGGCTAAAGAACAAGCAGAGAAATTAGTTGGTTTCAAAAACCAGTTTTTGGCACGTATGAGCCACGAAATACGCACACCTCTTAGTGTTATTATTGGCTTTACCAAAATATTAATGCGCAGTAGCATTACAAAAAAACAAAAAGAGCAATTAACCGCCATTAAAGTTTCTAGCGACATTTTATTAGTGGTTATAAATGATGTTTTAGATTTAGCTAAAATGGAAGCCGGTAAAATGGTGCTTGAAAAAACCGAAATAGAACTATTTTATTTAATCAGTTCTATTCTCGGTACTTTTGAATTGCAGTTTCAAGAAAAAGAGCAAACATTTCAGGTGCATTATGATGAGCGCATTCCTAAACAGGCGCTCGGTGATCCGGTTCGTATTAATCAGATATTATTAAACCTTATAGGAAATGCTATAAAATTTGCAGGAAAAGGAGGTGTTATTAACGTGCATGTAAATTTAGTAAAGCAAGATGATGAAAAAGTATTTATTGAAATTAAAATATCTGATAACGGTATTGGAATTCCAAAAGATAAAATTGAAAATGTCTTTGACTCGTTTACCCAAGTTGAAACTTCTACCACCAGAAACTACGGAGGCTCCGGGTTGGGATTAAATATTGTGAAACAATTAATAGACTTGATGGAAGGCACTATCTCTGTAAAAAGTAAACTACAAGTTGGTAGTACCTTTACTTTTACAATACCCTTAACTAAAATCACAGGAATAGAAATTACAACAGATCAAATTGTTTCTAACGATAACAAATTAGACCTACAAGCCCGATTAAAAGGATTAGAAAAGTTAAAAATATTGATTGTTGACGATATGGTTATCAATCAACTTTTAGCACAAACCATTATGGAAGATATTGGCTTTGAAACGGAGGTAGCAGAAAACGGAAAAATTGCCATCCAACTTTTAGAGAAAAATAATTACGATATCATTTTGATGGATTTACAAATGCCAGAAATGGACGGTTGGGAAGCTACAGAGCATATCCGCAATAAAATGAAACCGCCAAAATCAACAATTCCAATTATAGCACTTTCAGCTGATGTAACTCAAAGAAACGCAGACAAATGCAAAGAGGCAGGAATGGATGAATATGTATCTAAGCCGATTAACGAAACAGACTTATTGCTTAAGGTAACGGATTTGGTAATCGAAAAAAGAAATGCCGGGAATAAAAAACAGCAAGCACTACTAAAAACCTGCAACTTAGACGGCCTTAAAAGCCATTTACGCAACAATCCTGAACTAATAGCAAAGATGCTTCAAGTTATTTTGAAAGAAACACCTGTTGTAGTTAAACAAATAAATAAATATTTAGCTGCTGCCGATTGGAGTAGCTTGCATGCTAATATTCATAAGATAAAACCAACACTTGATTTAATGGGCTTACCTAAAGATATCACGTTTGCCGCTTTACAGATAGAAAAATACGCAAAAGAAGAGTCGCATGTGGTTTTAATACCGGGTTTGTTATTGAAGCTAGAAAAAGCATTAGAGCAGGCATATACAGAATTAGAAGAAGAGTTAAAATTAATGTAATGAGCAGCCATAAGAGTTGTCTCGCAAAGTCGCAAAGTCGCAAAGAATATGAATGAAAACGAATTATCTAAAATAATTGTTAATACTGCCTTTCAAATTCACACTAAATTAGGTCCGGGTTTATTGGAATCAGTATATGAAGAAATTATGTATTTTGAATTAAATAAACTTGGACTAAAAACAGAAAGACAAAAAGGCATTCCTGTAATTTGGAATGAATTAAAAATGGAATTGGGTTTCAGGGCTGATTTAATAGTTGAAAAAAAAGTAATTATTGAACTTAAATCAGTTGAAATACTTGCCCCTGTTCACCCCAAACAACTGCTTACTTATTTAAAATTAACCGGACTAAAACTCGGTTTACTTATTAATTTTAACGAATCATTAATTAAAAATGGGATATCACGAATCGTAAACAATCTTTAACCTTTGCGACTTTGCGACTTTGCGGGAAATAAAAAATACCTGAGTAGCAATGAAGAATTAAGAAGGTAGAATTAACAATTAATATTATGAAATTACACGTAAAATACATGGTAAGCACCCGTTGTAAACTAGCGGTGGCTGAAGAGCTAAAAAAGCTGGGATTGCATTGCGAACCACAGAAACCAATTAAAGTGTATTACAATGGAAAAATTGTTGGTAAATATTTTGCAGATATGGTTGTTAACGGTTGTGTGATTATTGAAATGAAAGCAGCAGAAGCGCTCTGCGAAGAACATGAATTCCAACTTATCAACTATTTAAAAGCAACTGATATTGAGATTGGTTTATTGTTAAACTTTGGCAAAAAGCTCGAGTTCAAACGAAAAGTTTTTTCTAATTAAAAAAATTATATCAAATCATAAGAAATCTGCGTCATCAGCGTTCCATTCAATAAAGAATTTAGAATATGAAATTATACATAAAACACATGGTAAGCAACTGCTGTAAATTGGCGGTAAAAGAATTACTGACAAATCTTGGCTTGCATTTTAGTTTGGTTGATTTAGGAGAAGTAAATGTCATGTAAAATATTTCTATGGAACACAGGGAGCAATTAAAAGCTGCTTTAGACAATGTAGGGCTCGAATTGATTGACGACACTAGAGCGGTGTTAATTGAACAAATAAAAAACATAATTATTGAAAAGATTCACTATACGGATGAACCCATTAAAATAAATTTTTCTCACTATTTAAGTAAAAAATTAAATCAGGACTATGACCTATACCAATCTGAAAAATCCTCTAAGGCTTAGGGCTAATAGTACTAAAATTAAAACTGTAGATTTTGTTTTCATAGTGGTATTCTTTTTTATAAACGTAAATTCCAAGATATGATTTCGAAGTTCCAATGTTGGAACTCTTTTGTCGCGATTTAAAATAGCGGTAACCGGGAGGAAAGTCAATTATTGAATTTTGCAACGGTCTTAATTTCTACTAACTTTAAAAGATGCTCTTCTTTATCGTCCGATTCAATCTTTTTAGATTTTTAAAAATGGCTTTAGACCACTTTAAAAACTCTCTTTTCGCTAAAATCTTATTTTGGACTAAAAATCTCTGGGTATTTATCTTTTATTTCACTCAAATTAACAATTTCAAATTCAGTTCTTCTATTTAATTGGTGGTCTGCTTCAGAACAAACCGTTCCATTAAAGCAGCTATTTATCAATAGTGTTTCTCCGTATCCTTTTGCAGAAATTCTATTTGGATAAATGCCTTTGGATAAAATATAATCCATACTTCTTTTAGCCCTCCTATTTGAAAGCCAATCATTATAAGCATCATTTGCTCTAGAGTCTGTATGGGAATTGCTCTGAATAATTATTTCAGGATATTTTTGCATGATTTGAACTACCTTATCAAGCTCTGTAATAGACTGAGCTCTTAATTGTGATGAATTTAAATCAAAATAAATAGTCTCTAGTTTAACCATAAGTTTATCTCCTTTAAAAATGAATTCATCATCATTAGAGGAATAAACTTCATTATTCCCTACAACTTTATAAACTTCATTGCATGCTATTTTAAAACTATAAGTAGCATTTTCACCTACCACTTGTCTTTCCAATTCCATGCCATTTTCATTGTATAATATAGCAATAGCTCCCAATGATAATTCCCCAGTATTCTTATTAATTATTTGCCCTTTCGCATATCCATCGCACTCAAAGTCTAGTGGTTTTATTTCAACAAAAGAGTAAATATCATCATCTCCTTTACCACCATCTCTATTTGATGTAAAATAACCCGTATTGGTATCAATTAGTTTTACGAAACTAAAATCGTCTTCAGTGCTATTTATAGATTCTCCTAAATTTACAGGATTGTAATAGGTGCCATCTTCATTTAACTTAGTTGCGTAGATATCTAACCCACCTATATTGTTTTTAAATCCGTCTGAAGAATAGTATATAACGTCATTTTCATCAATAAATGGAAACATTTCTTTCTCACTTGTATTGACTACATCTCCTAAATTTTTAGGGTTTCCTATAGAACCATCAGCATAAATATCAACAACATAAATATCTGTTAAGCCTCTAGACCCTGGCATGTCTGAAGTGAAGTATAGTTTATCTTCTGCTTTATTTAAGGCTGGATGTCCAGCTTGGTAATTAACCCTGTTAAATGGTAACATCTCAATATTAACCCATTTCCCGTTTGCTCCCTTTTGAGCTCTGTATAATTTATTTAAAATTACTCCCGTTTTGCTTTTAAATACTTTTCCATTTAAATAATCGCTTCTTGTGAAATAAACAGTTTGTAAATCTTTGGTAAATACGGCGTTTGATTCGTGAAATTTAGTATTTATCTCATTTGAAAAGTTCTTTCTATTAATGATATCTCCATCTTTTTGAATATCTCCTATCATCAAATCTAGAAGGTCTTTTCCTTTAGAAGAAGCTAAAACTGCCTTTTTTTTGCCATAAAAGTTAACTCCAAAATCTCTGTGTTCTGTATTGGAAGCTAAATTTTTAATACTATAACTCGCCTCTTGCGCAATTAACGCAGAGGTACAGAACAATATTATTATAAATGCAATTTTTTTTGTCATTTTTTGTATCATAACCAAAAGCCCCTAGAGGCGGTATTATTATAGTTGTTGAAATTTTTATTTAGCATTAGCTATTTTAAAAATATCTTGGAGATATTATTCTTTTATTTTTAAAGATCTCAAACATCAATATAATCTCATGCGTATTATTACCGTAAGCCCCAAGATTTGATAGCGATGCTTCATATGCATAACCCACAGTTAGCTGTTTACTGATTTGAAAATTTACCATCGCTGCTACATTAGCTCTTGTAGACTCATTAAATCTGTAAGAAGTCCCTAGCCAAAGATTTTCATTAAATAAAAAATGAGCAGAAAGGTCATATGATATTGGCGCACCATTTGTTTGCCTTACTAAAAAAGAAGGTTTAAGTTTTAAATTGTTATTAATATCAAACAAAAGGCCTGCAGTTAAAAAATAGCTATTTCTTTCTAAAACAGAAAATTCTTCTGTTTGATCGTAATCAACGTTTAAAATTCTAGGGGCTGACAAACCAATATAGCCCTTGTTTGAATGCAAGAACAATCCCGTTCCGATATTTGGATTCCAAGAATGATTAATATTCTGAATCACTAAATCGTTTGGCTCAGCATTTCTGAGTTCTTGGTCTAAACTATAAGATGTTACGCTTGCTTTTAAACCAAATGCAAGTTTTGTTTTGTAACCTATATTAATTGTGTAAGAATAATCAACATGTGCTTTTGAAAAATTTTCAAATCCTATTTTTTCATTTATAAAAGAAAATCCTAATCCAACACTCTCATTTTTCATTGGAGAATGAATTGAAAACACTTGCGTTATTGGCCCTCCATTAAGACCAGCCCACTGACTTCTATATAGCCCTAGAATACTAATAGCTTCTCTACTGCCAGCATAAGCAGGATTTATAGAAATAGGATTAAACATATACTGTGTAATCTGCATATCTTGTTGGCTAAATAGGTTTGTACAACTAAGTAACACGAATACAAAAATGTTTAGCTTAATAAATTTTTTTATCATCATTTTTTTATTAGATTCCTACGTAAATATAACCTGTTAATGGCTTAAACGCACTGCCTACTACGTTTACGATGTAATAATATGTTCCTGCTGGAACATTATTCGAACCACCAATAGAATTGGAATGTGCAAAACCGTTCCAGTTGTTTTGGTAATCTTTAGATTCATAAATTTTAGCCCCCCAACGATCAAATATTTCAACTTCAACAGTAAACCCGCAATTTTCTATTCCTTCTATAGTAAAATATTCGTTGTATTGATCTCCATTAGGAGTTACTGCTTTAGAAATTATAACGTTGTCTAAATTGTTGCACACACCGCAATCATCGTTTAAAGAAATAGTGAATTCTGTTCCACTAAGACATTCACTAGTAGCGTCAGTATAAGTGAAAATATAGTCTCCTGTTTCTAATCCGAACGGATTAAATAAGCTCCCATTTATGGTGGCATTACCTGAAGATACAGACCATAAGGTGGCGTCTCTTTGAAAAGTACCATCTAATAAACTAAATAAATCAAAATCTAAATCATCATTTATACATAGATCTGTTTGAATACCGGTAAAAACAACTACAGTAGAGTTTACAGAGGCACAGTTTAGCGGATTGCTAACTTCACATATTTTATAGGTAAGAATATAATTCCCTGCTAGAGTATTTGGTGCAATTGTAACGGTGCCATCAGCATTTAATGTTAATCCTGCTGGAACCGTAGTTCCTGATAGGACAACATTTCCTGGGGCTGCTCCAATAACTACTGGAGATCCGTCTAAGGTGTCATTTAATGTTAAAGAACAAGTTGTTCCTCCTGTAATACCATTTACAGATGTTGGTGTATCCACTACTGCAACAATAGCTCGAGCAGCTACAGCTAAACTTGTTTGTGAATTATCATTCGGATTACTCGCATTTCCTTGGGAAGCATTTAGTGGGGGGGATGCACAATTTGGAACTATACATAATAAAGGATTAGTGGCTGCTATGTACACAATATTCCCTAAAATTGTATCAGGATCACTCACCACATTACCTCTTACGGTAAGCAAAATATCTCCAACATCAAATGAACTAAAACCGCCTCCTGTATTTGTTAATCTTATTGTATTTGCAGAACCAGTTGTTAAAGTCAATTGGCTCCAACGTGGGTCACTTCCTGCAGCAATTCCTAGAATTTCAGCATTGGCACCAACACTAATAGTAACTCGTAATGAATTACTAACTATAGTATTGTTACTATAATTACCAACACTAGCACTCAAAATTCCTGCAGAACCTTGTGACAAACTTGCTGGACTCATTAAAATTCCAATGCCAGGATCTGCATTTTGTGAATATCCTTTTGATATAAAAACAAACACAATAAAAAATAGTATTATTAATTTATTTAGCGTTTTCATATTCTTTTTATTTATCACGAACATTTTTTTCATTTTTTCATTTATTCAATAATTATTGAACATTAGCAATCGTGCTGTACGTATTGTTATTATTAACGGCGTCAAAACCGGAACCATTTACAATGGTAGCAGTAATTGATTGAATGGTTTGAGTTGGCGCAGTAGTATTTCGGGTTATTGTAAAGCCGATAGCTGAATTTTCACTTCCTCCTATTATAACACCTGATTTTAATGTCATTGTTATGAAATATGAATTTTGAGTCATTGTCCAATTACTGTTGTTAACAGGAGTACCACCAAAAACACTTGAGGTGCTAGTTGCAGCTCCATAGGTAATGGTAAATGCAGAGGGTTTTGAGATTTTAACAACCACTGGACCATTAGATGCTAAACCTCCAATGGCAGATATGTTTAAAACAAAATCTTTTGCTGGTTCTGCAGCTGAAAATGACGTAGCATCAATATCGATCGTTGGAGTAAAGTCCGTAACTGTGGGAGTCAGAGTTGGTGTTGGTGTTGCCGTTACCGTTGGCGTATCATTAGTATTTGCTGTACCAGAGATATCGGTTGCCCCTTCATCTGAAGTAGCCGTAGCTGAGTTGGTTACACTTCCTGCATTAATATTGGCTTGAGTAATGGTATATGTTCCTGTGATAACCGAGCTAGAAGCACCCACTGCTAAAGAAGCAATTGGACTTCCAGTGATGGTCAATCCTACCATTGGATCCGTTACAACGACATTAGTCAAAGTAGTAGTTCCTGTATTGGTCACCGTAAAGGTATAGGTAATTACATCCCCTAGTATTCCTGTTCCACTCACGCTGGCAGTTTTCACCAAAGCAATAGCTGGAGTTTGAGTAACTGTTGTTATAGTAGCCGTGTCATTATCATTTGCTGTACCAGAGATATCGGTTGCCCCTTCATCTGAAGTAGCCGTAGCCGAGTTGGTTACACTTCCTGCATTAATATTGGCTTGAGTAATGGTGTATGTTCCTGTGATAACCGAGCTAGAAGCACCCACTGCTAAAGAAGCAATTGGACTTCCAGTGATGGTCAATCCTACCATTGGATCCGTTACAACGACATTAGTCAAAGTAGTAGTTCCTGTATTGGTCACCGTAAAGGTATAGGTAATTACATCCCCTAGTATTCCTGTTCCACTCACGCTGGCGGTTTTCACCAAGGCAACAGCTAAAACAGTTACAGCCAAACTTGTTGATGAGTTGTCATTCGAATTACTGGCATTTCCTTGGGAAGTATTTAGTGGGGGGGAAGCACAACCGCCACATAATAAAGGATTATTAGTTGTGATATATACAATATTTCCTCCAATTCCAGTGGCACCACTTACCACATTACCTCTTACAGTAAGCAAAATATCTCCAACATCAAATAAACCAAAACCACCACCTGTATTTGTTAATGTTATTGTGTTTGCAGAACCAGTTGTTAAAGTCAATTGACTCCAACGAATATCGCTTCCTGAAGCAATTCCTAGAATTTCAGCACTGGCGCCAACACTAATAGTAACTTGCAATGAATTACTAACTATTGTGTTGTTACCATAATTCCCAACAGTGGCTCTCAAAATTCCTGAAGAACCTATCGATAAACTTGCTGGACTCATTAAAATTCCAATTCCAGGATCTGCGTTTTGTGAATATCCTTTTGGTATAAATACAAATAAAATAAAAAACAGTAATATTAATTTATTTATAGTACTCATATTCTTATTGTTTATCGTTGATTTTTTTTTATTAATTATAACCATAATTATTGAGCTTTAACAACAGTGTTGTAAGTGTTATTATTATTAACACTATCAGATCCTGAACCATTTACAATTGTAGCTGTAATTGGCTGCATAGTTTGAATTGGTGCAGTAGTATTTCGGGTTATTGTAAAGCCGATAGCTGAATTTTCACTTCCTCCTATTATAGCACCTGATTTTAATGTCATTGTTATGAAATGTGAATTTTGAGTCATTGTCCAATTACTGTTGTTAACAGGAGTACCACCAAAAACACTTGAAGTGCTAGTTGCAGCTCCATAGGTAATGGTAAATGCAGAGAGTTTTGAGATTTTAACAACCACTGGACCATTAGATGCTAAACCTCCAATGGCAGATATGTTTAAAACAAAATCTTTTGCTGGTTCTGCAGCTGAAAATGACGTAGCATCAATATCGATCGTTGGAGTAAAGTCCGTAACTGTGGGAGTCAGAGTTGGTGTTGCCGTTACCGTTGGCGTATTATTAGTATTTGCTGTACCAGAGATATCGGTTGCCCCTTCATCTGAAGTAGCCGTAGCTGAGTTGGTTACACTTCCTGCATTAATATTGGCTTGAGTAATGGTGTATGTTCCTGTGATAACCGAGCTAGAAGCACCCACTGCTAAAGAAGCAATTGGACTTCCAGTGATGGTCAATCCTACCATTGGATCCGTTACAACGACATTAGTCAAAGTAGTAGTTCCTGTATTGGTCACCGTAAAGGTATAGGTAATTACATCCCCTAGTATTCCTGTTCCACTCACGCTGGCGGTTTTCACCAAAGCAATAGCTGGAGTTTGAGTAATTGTTGTTATAGTAGCCGTGTCATTATCATTTGCTGTACCAGAGATATCGGTTGCGCCTTCATCTGAAGTAGCCGTAGCTGAGTTGGTTACACTTCCTGCATTAATATTGGCTTGAGTAATGGTGTATGTTCCTGTGATAACCGAGCTAGAAGCACCCACTGCTAAAGAAGCAATTGGACTTCCAGTGATGGTCAACCCTACCATTGGATCCGTTACAACAACATTGGTCAATGTAGTAGTTCCTGTATTGGTCACCGTAAAGGTATAGGTAATTACATCCCCTAGTATTCCTGTTCCACTCACGCTGGCAGTTTTCACCAAAGCAATAGCTGGAGTTTGAGTAACTGTTGTTACAGTAGCGGTGTCATTATCATTTGCTGTACCAGAGATATCGGTTGCCCCTTCATCTGAAGTAGCCGTAGCTGAGTTGGTTACACTTCCTGCATTAATATTGGCTTGAGTAATGGTGTATGTTCCTGTGATAACCGAGCTAGAAGCACCCACTGCTAAAGAAGCAATTGGACTTCCAGTGATGGTCAATCCTACCATTGGATCCGTTACAACGACATTAGTCAAAGTAGTAGTTCCTGTATTGG
>Ga0209491_10000343_pt1 | contig 91440 bp, 97 predicted proteins | sample BON02_FD_187213 | JGI IMG/M metagenome (GOLD analysis project Ga0209491, IMG submission 187213) | Freshwater microbial communities from Lake Bonney liftoff mats and glacier meltwater in Antarctica - BON-02 (SPAdes) (version 2) | ecosystem: Environmental > Aquatic > Freshwater > Ice > Glacier...
CGCGGTCGTTTGCTCATATATGCTCCTGTCATGCGGCCGCTCTGGCCGACGTTAGACAGAAAATCCACCTATCCCGCTGTGCAGTTTTGCCGAGCCACCTCTGTTCATGACAGGATCGAAGATACCCTATCGCGGACGCAAGATGCCGCTCACTGTCCGCCGCACAGATGCCGAGCGGATCGCCATTACCTACCGCAACGGCTTCATCGTTGATCTACCGCATTGGGCCGGACAGGACGCCGATCACCTTGTTGCTAGCGAACTGAAGCACTGGCTGAAGCAACGCGCCCGGCGCGACGCTAAGGAGATCGCCGCCGACTACGGCAAGCGGTTCGGTCTCATCCCCCGGTCGATCCGCGTCGCGGACTTCGCCAATGGCTGGGGATCATGCGGCCCTGAAGGCAACATCCTAATCAATTGGCACCTCATCTTCGCGCCAAGGAAGGTGCTGGAATATGTCGTGGTGCACGAACTCGCACACTTGCGGCACCGGTCGCATGGGCCAGAGTTTTGGGCGTTTATGGGCCGATTGGCTGGGGACTATGAGAGGTCAAGATTATGGCTTGATCGGCATCAGTCCCTGTTATCGGCCAACTTTCTTCAAAACATTGAGGTGTAACGCATAGATCGGGAGAAACGTCGTCGGTGTGAACGTCTGCACTCTACGACCGGAAAATGAAATCTCCGCGCGAGAAGGCAACTCCGACCAAATGTGGAACCAGTTCCCCCATACCCCCCTCCTTCCGGGTCGTAAATGCACTATTGCATTGCATCTGTTCACACCTATACGGTGGTTTACCTGTAAACAGTGAGGCGTTCCCGTATGGACTTCCAAGGCAAAGCTATCTCGTATCTTAGAGTATCGACAGAGCGACAGGGTCGCAGTGGTTTGGGATTAGAGGCACAGCGCGAAGCGGTTGCGCGTTATGCACGAGACTTCCGGCTGGAGATCGTTGCAGAGCATGTTGAGATTGAAACCGGCAAGGGAAGCAAAGCCCTCTCAAAACGCCCACGGTTGTTAGCTGCTCTATCAGAAGCAAAGCGGCACAAGGCCACGTTGGTTATGGCTAAGCTGGATAGACTTGCCCGCAATGTCCATTTCATTTCGGGGCTAATGGAAACGGGCGCGGACTTTGCTATTGCTGACATGCCTAATGCTGATAGCTTCCAACTGCACTTGTTTGCAGCCTTGGCCGAAAAGGAGGCGGGGATAATCTCCCAGCGGACAAAGGCTGCACTAGCCGCTGCCAAAGCTAGAGGCACCAAGCTAGGCCGCAACGGAAAGGTGTTGGCGCGCCAGAACAAGGCCGACGCGCTCAAGAGACTTAAACCGTTACAACCTACGCTTGAGGCCATGAAAGCCGATGGCCTAACCATGCGGCAGATGATTGCTGCACTCAACGATCAGGGCGTGAAGTCGCCAGCTGGGGGCACGTGGCATCTTACCAACTTGCACAGGGCACTTAAGCGGCTGGCGGCTATCCCCGCCTAGCTGCCCCCGAAGCGGGGCTCTTGATAGTCCGGACGCAGCCAGCGGACCTTGCCCTCTGCTTCCTCTGCGGCGCGCTCCTTGTTTAAGTCCACTAGCCGAGAGACTATTTCAGAAGGTGGCAAGTCAGCTGGCCATCCTTAGGCAGCGGCCACGGCGTTAAGATCGACTGCCTAGTCATGATCAACGCGGTCTACTATCAGGATAAACAATCGCCAGCCGGAGACAAATGGCAACTTGCGAACCTCCATCGATGCTGCAAGAGCTGGAATTCATAGACAAATATCTTATGCGATATCATATATAGGGAAAAGTAGAATTGGTTCAGGAAGAAGACGCCAATGGACGCGGAATAGGTGAGGTCGATCTAGACCTATCAGATTTGTCAGATTTACCTTCGCAATCTGCGGCCCCCGTTATTCCCACAAAATCGCAGCAGTTTCATGAAGCGATTGAGGCCGCAGCTAGTGTTGCTGGCAGAGCACTTGCTGCTACCGAAAGCCGCGAAGCTGCCGCAGTCATTGAACAACATGTTGCGGCATTCGCGGAACGTCTCTTCCATGCCGCAGTAGTGCAAAATCCTCGGCTTACTGGATTTGCGCCGGGAGTGCGGGTAGTTGCCTTCCGCAAAGCCCCTAAAGGCTTCTATAAAGAACCGGCTATTATCGTTCAGGGTTGGCTCGATATTCCAGACAGAGCCTTAAAGCGAACCGGGACAGAAATAATAGCTTCACTCTCAGAGAGGTATTCTGGCTACACTGTCTCAAAAAACTTCTTGAGCCGTAAGTTGCACTGGGCGCAATCCAAACATTTGCGAAAAATGCTGTCTAGTGCTGGTGTCTCCACGAAGCCGAAAGATTGTAGCAATCTGTCGAGCATCAAAAGACGTTTGCTCGATCATCATAACCAACCAGATTATGAAGTAAGTAAGCCGGTCATTTTCTTTGCTAAAGATGGAAGCCACATTATTTGGGACAGCAAACGCTTCACTGTCTTTATGAACGCGGGCACTCCGACTATAAAACGAAGAGGAAAGAGGATAGCGGTTTCCACAATTAGACGTGTTTTGGATTTAGAATGAATAGCCTGTACTTCCTACTAGTAGGTATAAGGAAAAGGTCATCTGGCTGAACTCAATGCCCGATTTCTTTGCTGAACCAGAAGCTTCTCAAAAGAGCATTAAGCAGCCCCAAGATATTGCTTAAATGATGAGAACTCCGTTGGGCATTGATCAATAATTATTGCCAAATAGCTCTTTGCGCTATCAAGAAAAGGCTCGGGCCGATTAGCACTTTTCGCTACTTCAACACCATCTGAAAACATGAACAAATCTGCATGGATGGCCTGCACGCCGCCCCACCGCATTGATAATGCCTGATGCACGGTGCAGCCTTTGTCCAACTCGGCCTCGGCAAGTCTTTGCTCAGCCTCGTGGAGATCAAAGTCAATATCGTTTGCGCGCATTAAAGCAACTTGGGCAAACGCTTTACCAGCATAGTTCATATCGGGATATTCAGCTTTCATATCAGAATTCGTTACGGATGATGGAGTGGTACGTTCTGTTGATTTATTTGCAGCGTTCCTTGCCTCAATCGCATCGATAAGATCGTTAAAACCCTTGCGGTTATTCTTGTTTTTCAAGTGACGGAAAACAATGAAAATAAAGCCAACGATTGCCAATGCGCTCAGTAACAAAGGTTCCAAACAAGCCTCCATAAAATAGGTCGTAAATACCGTGGTCGAATATGGCCCTATGAGCGACTTGTATTGCTGTGACAAGAGTATCTGGACAAACCGACAGCGAACAGCTTCTAAAGGCCCTTGGCGGGGCCATACGAGCCATGCGTAAAGCGATGGACTTATCTCAAGAGGCACTCGCCGACGCTGCTGGAATTGATCGATCCCACATGGGCAAGATCGAACGTGGCGAACGCAATGTTACAATGCTCAACATCGCCCGCATAGCGTCCGCACTCCACGCCAAGCCTTCGGAAGTGTTACGCGCAGCAGGTTTATGATTGGTGCCGAAGTAATACAGCACATGATCTTCTAACTCCTATCTTAGAAACTTGGATATCCGTTTATGATACACCTCCATGGGGCACGTTTTGATATTCGATGAATACACGATACATAGAAAGATCGCCGATGCTGAGATACGACCCTCGTTTTGCTGCCCACCATCGCCAGCCTCGCGCGGGTAAGTTGGACAAACGACAATTCCAGATATGCCAAAATGACCTTGCCTATAGAGCAGCCTTAGAGAAACGTGTCGCAGACCCCCGGCGCTTTGAGGCCTTCATGGCAGGAGCTTCGGAATATATTCGCGTAGGGGAGCCTTGCCCAAAATGTTTTAGTTTTCGCAGGCGGGTTAGAGATCGCTCTTGCTACACCTGCCACTTAGATCGAGGGAAAGAGAACTTCGAGCGTATGAAAGCAGGTATTTCGCCATTGATCCAACGCAGCCGCGCTAGCCATCTTGACATGCTGGAAAGGAAGAAAGCGGAAGCTGCGGGCGACTTCATAGAAAGGCGGTTTGGGGAGTTCACGCTGCGCCGGTACCCTACGGGCCGGTTATGGATAACTTTTCCCGATGGCTATGTGACAGAGGACTTAAACACATATGAACCCCGTACTGTTTATGCACTCAGGGAGAAGCACTCGGACTTTAATGAAGGGCTTAATTGGGCAGGCTGGTGTTAATGCCAGATAGACCAGCTATTTATCCCGTGTTAGGCGAATACGTCGGCTGATACGGCTAGATAGGCCCCATATGGACAAGATAGGGCGCGGTAAGCGCAAAGCTACAATGCTCAACATCGCCCGCATAGCGTCTGCACTCAACGCCAAGCCTTCGGAAGTGTTACGCGCAGCAGGTTTATGATTGGTGCCGTTTGCCGGTAATTTCAGCTATTCTAGATCATACCTAGGGAACTTGCCCAGCTGCGCCTGCAATGCGGCCAGGGTATTGCTGCCGTAGCTCCGCCCCACGCCCTTGGAAGCATGACCCTGCATGTAGTCCATCGCACGCTCAGGAATATCCGCCTCAATGCAAATGGTCTTAAACGTATGCCGCCAAGCATGGTTAGGTTGTAATGATCGGTCTCCAACCTGCCCGATGCCAAGACTTCTGACCCATTCAGCCAACCTTATCCCTACGCGCTTGTACTGCTCGCGCTGCAATCCGGCCCGAGACTTGCCGGGGTCATAAAACAAAGGGCCGTCGGGGCTGGCGTCAATATACTCAAGAAACCCCTGCTCAATCAGATGTTCATGGATTGGAACCAGTCGCGCCTCATCAGTTTTAACTTCGCCGGATGCCGGTGTTATCTCGATGGTCCAGATGTCGTCTCTTTTGGAGATGTCTTGGCGCTGCAACTGGGTCATCTCATTCACTCGTGCACCGGTATATGCACAGAGCCAAGGCACCCAGCGCAATGCTGCTGCGAGCCGAGCACTCCGCCTCCCGGCATCTATGTTTAAGGCCGCTGACAGTATCGTCTTACGTTCTGCCTTTGTAAAATCAGGGTCTCTAAGCTTCACTTTCTTCTCTGCTCTTACCTTGCCGACCACGGCCACCGGGTTGTTAGAGATTAGACGTTCATTGAGGCCATATGCGAATGTTACGCTTACCGCAGCGATATAGCTGTTGTTAATCGTTTGCGCACTCCGAGGCTTGCCGTTGACCGCAGGTTCTTTCTGCAAGAATTGACGCCATCGGATTAAATCGTCCGAGCTAACTTGATTGGCTAAATCGTGTCCGAGAAAGTTGATTAGGTGGTTTATTATTGAGCGAAACTGACGAACGGTCGCCGACCGCAAACCCGGCTGTTCCGCGTAGCTTTCATAAATCGAGGATATGGATGCGTGTCCTGATCCCAATGGATCAGCCTCTTTGCTTCGATCCAATTGACCGTTGATGTTATTGGCGCGGCCCGGTCGCTCATTGTCTGCGTTGTTAAACCGCTGGCGTTCCTGAGCTATCAGGAGTTCAAACTTCAGATTGTCGATTATGTCTTTTGCAGCTTGCTCTTCCGGCGATAGCTCTTCCATTGGACGCGAGAGTTTTTGTTCCAACGCGGCAACACGCGGCTCGCGGGATAGCGCCGCCTCATCCTGCTCCATCGAATATTCCAGAGAAAGTTCGGCACTCTCCATTTTATTCTGCCACAGCGCATATTCTGCTGCTTGCCGTGCTGCTGAGGCAGGCGAGACGTCCGTCTCAGAAGTAGCTTGGTCCAAGATCGCTTGAGTTTCAGATGTCAAAGCCGGGATAAGGCGTTTTGCCTGCTCACGATCTTTAACGCGCAAACTGATTAGAAACTCTCTCTTGCCGATCTTACTACGTAACGGCTGCGGGATGCCTCTCCGGAAATAATAGACGCCGTTTCGAGGGCCATGAAGATAGGTGCACATTGATCGATTTTCCTTGCTACATTTGTAGCAACCACTTGTATCAAATGCACAGTTTTCAGGGGTTTTACAAGCGAATCAATCACTTAATAGTGGCTGGTGCCCAGAAGAGGACTCGAACCTCCACATCCTTGCGAATACTAGCACCTGAAGCTAGCGCGTCTACCAATTCCGCCATCTGGGCCCATGCAAGCGATAATCATGTCAATACCGCCTGATAGAGGCGGGCGATTAGCCGCTTGGTGGTTCTGCTGTCAATGATTCATATCGACAAAGCGACAGCGTCGCCGGCGGGTTGGTGGTGCGGAGCGCCGGAGCGCGGCGTGGCGGCGGAAAAAATGCTGGCCTGAGGATGGAATCGACTGTTGCTTCGCCAGCCGGGCTGGGGCAGAGGCTAAGCGGAAACCAAGGCACGGGTGGAAGATGGACATGGATCTCGACGGACAATTGATTTGCATATTTGGCGGCGGCGGTTTTCTTGGCCGCTATATCGCGCAAGCCCTTCTGGAGCGCGGCGCGCGCCTGCGCATTGCCGAGCGCAATATCAAGAATGCGATGCATATCAAGCCGCTCGGCAATCTGGGCCAGACGCAATTTGTCAGCGCCGACGTGACCAAGGCGGCGAGCGTTGCCCGCGCGGTCCATGGCTGCGACGGCGTGATCAATCTGGTCGGCATATTGAACGGTAATTTCGAACGCGTGCATGTCGAGGGCGCGCGCAATGTTGCTGAAGCTGCCGCGGCGGCGGGTTGCCGGACGTTGCTGCACCTGTCGGCGATTGGTGCCGACAGCGCCTCGCCTGCCCGCTATGGCCGGAGCAAGGGCGACGGGGAAAAGTCGGTTTTACAGGCCTTTCCGGATGCCATCATCCTCAGACCGTCGATCATCTTTGGCCGGGAAGACCAGTTTATCAATCGCTTTGCCGCGATGATCGCGATGTTGCCAGTGGTGCCGGTGATCGGCAGCGCAACCCGCTTCCAGCCAGTGTTTGTCGGTGATGTTGCCGATGCCGTGGCCGAGGCGATGAGCCATGGTAAAGTTTACGCCGGCCAGACCTATGAGCTGGGCGGGCCGGAAATCATCAGCATGGGCGATCTCAACCGGCGGATAGCGAAATTGACCGGACGCGACCGGACCTTTGTCGATGTCCCGGATTTCGCCGCCAAGATGATGGCAAGCCTGCTTGGGCCACTGCCCGGCGCGCCGATTACCGCCGACCAGTACAAGATGTTGCAGAATGACAATATCGTGGCACCGGGCGCCAAGGGACTGGACGCTTTCGGCGTGGCACCGACACCGCTCGCGGCGGTGGCCAGCGGCTGGATGGAGAAATATACCGCGCACGGCCGCTTTGGCGCCCGCGCCAAGGCGGGCTAGGCGCCGCTAGAGCAAGCCGAGATTATAGAAAGACCGGGCTAGAAAAAGGCGAGCAGGGCAATGCCCATCGCCACCCGGTAGATCACAAACACCATCATCGACGCCTTGCGCAAAAATTGCATCAGGAAGGTCATCGTCGCCAGCGCCGCGACAAAGGTCAGCACGCCGGTGATCAGCGCTTCCTTCAGCAGCTCGCTGCTCGCCCCCATCAGATCGGGAATGATCAGCACGCCGGCACCGGCCACGGCGGGTATCGACAGCAGGAAGGAAAAGCGCGCCGCCTCTACCCTGGTATAGCCGAGGAAGCGGGCTGCGGTCATCGTCACGCCCGAGCGGCTGGTGCCCGGGATCAGCGCCATCGCCTGCGCCAGCCCGACAATGATACCGTCTTTCAGCGTCAGATCCTCGAACGATTTGACCTGCCGGCCGAACCGGTCTGCGATGCCCAGCAGCACACCATAGACGATCAGGTTGACGGCGACCAAAGTGGTGCTGCGGAAACCGTCGAGATAACCCCCGGTCTTCAGGAACAGCCCGACCAGGACAGCGGGAATCGTGCCGATGATGATCCACCAGAACAGTCGCCGTTCGGCGGCGGCCTGGCCGATCCCGATCGACGCGAGGCCACCCCGGCCCAGCGCCCAGACATCGCGGAAAAAATAGGTGATGATCGCGAGCAGCGAACCGACATGGACGGCAATGTCGATCATCGGCCCCTGATCCGCGTAGCCGGTGAATACCGGCAGCAGGATCAAATGACCCGAAGAGGAAATCGGCAGAAATTCGGTAACGCCCTGCACGATCGCGAGGAGCAGCATTTGAATGAAGGTCATGGGCGTTCCGTATGTTGGCTTGGCCGTATGCTGGCCGGGTCGTATGTTGGCTGGGTCTTATGTTGGTTTACCGCGCAATAGCGTTTCGCTAAGCCATTGTCGTGAGGAAAATATAGGGCCGATACGGCCTATATAAGATGACGCATGTTCAAGCCTAGTGATCTTTAACGTCGCATTTCTCAATATTAAGACAGATTAGCTGACCTATATCGGAATTTATGCGTGACTCGCGGACCATTTTTATATATTTCCTCTCTCCTGCCCGCACAGGAGGGCGGTAATTTATAATCTTTAGTTGCAGGAAATGAGCATCTGGCATGGCAAAAGGCCCGCAGAAACTGGAAATGCTGAAATTTGTCGAGGAAGGCCAGGCCTATCCCGAAAAGCGCGCGCCGAAATTGCGCGCGGAAGATTTTCAGGAAATCGCCGATAAATATGCGCCGGACAAGGCAGCCGAACAATCCGCGCGCTGCTCGCAATGCGGCGTGCCTTATTGTTCTGTCCATTGCCCGCTGCACAATCATATTCCCGACTGGCTCCGCCTGACCGCCGAAGGTCGCTTGCGCGAAGCCTATGAAATGTCCAATCTGACCTCGACCATGCCGGAAATCTGTGGCCGCATCTGCCCGCAGGACCGTCTGTGCGAAGGCAATTGCGTGATCGAATTTTCCGGCCATGGCGCCGTCACCATCGGCGCGGTCGAAAAATATATCACCGACACCGCGTGGGAAGAAGGCTGGGTCGAACCGCTTCAACCCGGCAGGCCAACGGGTCAGTCGGTCGGTATCCTCGGTGCGGGTCCCGCCGGCCTGACCGCCGCAGAATATCTGCGGGTCGCCGGCTATGAGGTCCATATCTATGACCGTCACGACCGCGCCGGCGGTCTGCTGACTTACGGCATCCCGGGTTTCAAACTGGAAAAGCATGTGATCATGCGCCGGGTCCAGCGGCTAAAAGATGGCGGCATCCAGTTTCACGAGAGTTTCGAAGTCGGCAGGGATGCAACGCTCGAAGAATTGCGCGGCAGGCATGACGCGATCCTGATCGCGACCGGTGTCTATCAGGCGCGCGCGATCCAGATGCCGGGCGTCGGCGCGCCGGGGGTCGAGGAAGCGCTCGATTTCCTGATCGCTTCCAACCGCAAGAGTTTCGGCGATGATGTGCCGGAGTTCGATAATGGGAGATTCAACGCCCAAGGCAAGCATGTCGTCGTCATCGGCGGCGGCGACACCGCGATGGATTGCGTACGGACATCAATCCGGCAGGGCGCAAAGTCGGTCAAATGCCTCTATCGCCGCGACCGCGCCAATATGCCGGGCTCGCAAAATGAAGTGCGCAATGCCGAGGAAGAAGGCGTCGAATTTGTCTGGCTGTCCGCCCCGAAAGCGATCGAGGTCACCGACCATGTGACCGCGGTCAGGGCGACCCGGATGCGGCTCGGCGCGCCTGATGCCAGCGGCCGACGCTCACCGGAAGTGGAGCCGGACAGCGATTTTACCGTCAATGCCGATCTGGTGATCAAGGCGCTGGGCTTTGATGCGGAAGATCTCCCCAATCTGTTTGACAGCCCCGATCTCTCGGTCACCCGCTGGGGGACGTTGCGCGTCGATCACAAGTCGATGATGACCAATCTGGAAGGCGTCTTCGCCGCTGGTGATATTGTCCGCGGGGCCAGTCTGGTCGTCTGGGGCATCAGAGACGGTCGCGATGTGACCGAGCATATGCACCGGTTTCTGAAAGAGAAAAAGCTGACAGAAAAGGTGGCTGCATGAACAAGGCTTTGCTCCATGCACAAGCCGGTCCTCCGGCCAAAAATGTACGAACGACCCCGAAGCCCGCACTGGCAAGACAAATGATCATGCCCCGGCGGAAGAAAGACAGCAAATGACCCACCATTACCCAACCCCCGAACATGAACGCCTCGCCCGCGAAGGCATGTACCGGCCGGAATTCGAATCCGATGCCTGCGGTGTCGGGCTGGTTGCCGCAACCGATGGCAACGCGTCGCGGCGCGTTGTGTCCTCGGCGATTGATGCGCTGAAGGCGGTCTGGCACCGGGGCGCGGTCGATGCCGATGGCATGACCGGTGACGGCGCTGGCCTGCACGTCGATCTGCCCGAGCGGTTCTTTGACGATGCGATTGCCGACAGCGGTCACAAGGTCCGCCCAAACCGTCTGGCCGTGGGCATGATCTTCCTGCCGCGCACCGATCTCAACGCCCAGGAATCCTGCCGGACCATCGTCGAGGCGGAAATCATCGAATCCGGCTATACCATCTACGGCTGGCGTCAGGTGCCGGTCGACGTATCGGTGATCGGCCCGAAAGCGCAGAATACTCGCCCCGAGATCGAGCAGATCATGATTGCCGGGCCGATGCCGGACAAGCAGGATGCGCGTGAATTCGAGAAGAATCTCTATCTGATCCGCCGCCGGATCGAGAAGAAGGTGATCGCGGCGCAGATCCAGGATTTCTACATCTGCAGCCTGTCCTGCCGCTCGATCATCTACAAGGGCCTGTTTCTCGCCCAATCGCTGTCGATCTTCTATCCCGACCTGCTCGACGACCGGTTCGAAAGCCGGGTGGCGATTTTCCACCAGCGCTATTCGACCAATACCTTTCCCCAATGGTGGCTGGCGCAGCCGTTTCGCTGCCTGGCCCATAATGGCGAAATCAACACCATTCGCGGCAACAAGAACTGGATGAAGAGCCACGAGATCAAGATGGCGAGTCTGGCGTTCGGCGACTATAGCGAGGACATCAAGCCGGTGATCCCGGCGGGCTCGTCCGACACGGCGGCGCTGGATGCGGTGTTTGAAACCATCTGCCGGTCCGGCCGCGATGCGCCGACCGCAAAAATCATGCTGGTCCCCGAAGCCTGGCAGAACAACGCCGACATCGATCCGGCGCACAAGGCGATGTACGAATATATGGCCAGCGTGATGGAACCCTGGGATGGTCCGGCGGCGCTGGCGATGACCGATGGCCACTGGGCCGTCGCCGGGGTCGATCGCAACGCCCTGCGTCCGCTGCGCTATTCGATCACCGCCGATAATCAGCTGATCATCGGCAGTGAATCCGGCATGGTCGTTGTCCCCGAAAGCCAGATTATCGAGAAAGGCCGACTTGGGCCCGGCCAGATGATCGCGGTCGACCTTGACGCTGGTATATTGTTCAAGGACCGCGAACTCAAGGACCGGATCGCCGCCGAGGAGCCTTATGCCGATCTGGTGAAAGGCTTCCTGACCGCAGACGACCTGCCGCCCGCCCCCGAAATTTCCGGCATGGGCTTTTCCAGGGAAGAATTGATCCGCCGGCAGACCGCTGCCGGTCATACGCTGGAGGATATGGAAATGATCCTCGCGCCGATGGTCGAGGATGCCAAGGAAGCGATCGGCTCGATGGGCGACGATACCCCGCTCGCGGTGATCAGCGTCAAGCCGCGCCAGATCAGCCATTTCTTCCGGCAGAATTTTTCCCAGGTCACCAACCCGCCGATCGACAGCCTGCGCGAACGCCATGTGATGAGCCTGCGCACGCGTTTTTCCAATCTGGCCAATATCCTGGAACAGGACAGCCAGAATGAAGATGTCATGGTGCTGGAAAGTCCGGTGCTCAGCTGCGCCCTGTGGGAGCGACTGAAACTGGCCTTTGGCGATGCCGTCGCCGAGATCGACTGCACCATGAGCACCAGCGGCGCAGCCCTGGAATTGCGCGACGCGCTGGCCCGGATTCGGGCGGAAGCGGAACAGGCGGTGCGCGCCGGCAAGACCGAAATTTTCCTCACCGACCAGGATATTGACGAAGACCGGATGGCCATTTCGATGGTGATCGCGACCGCGGCGGTGCACACCCATCTGGTCCGCAAGGGCCTGCGCTCCTACGCCTCGATCAATGTCCGGGCAGCAGAATGTCTCGACACCCATTGCTATGCGGTATTGATCGGGGTCGGCGCGACCACGGTCAACGCCTATATGGCAGAAGCGGCGATTGCCGATCGCCATGCCCGCGGCCTGTTTGACGACCTGACCCTCGACGAATGTCTCGCACGGCACAAGAAAGCGGTCGACGACGGCCTGCTCAAGATCATGTCGAAAATGGGCATTGCGGTGATTTCCAGCTATCGCGGCGGCTATAATTTCGAGGCGGTCGGCCTGTCGCGGGCTTTGTGCAACGATCTCTTCCCCGGCATGCCGACGAAAATCTCCGGCGAAGGCTATGCGTCCCTGTTCATCAACGCGCAGGAGAAACATGCCGCGGCCTTTGAGCCAGCGGTGGTGCGCCTGCCGGTCGGCGGCTTCTACAAGCAGCGCGATGGCGGCGAAGCCCATGCCTATGGCGCCCATATGATGCACCTGCTGCAAAGCGCGGTCGCCCATGACAGCTATTCTTCCTATCTGCAATTCTCGCAAGCGGTGCGCGAGATGGAGCCGATCTATCTGCGCGACCTGATGGAATTCAACTACGCGCCGGTACCGGTACCGATCGACGAGGTCGAGGCGATCACCGAAGTGCGCAAGCGGTTCAACACGCCGGGCATGTCGCTCGGCGCGCTCAGTCCCGAGGCGCACGAGACGCTGGCGATCGCGATGAACCGGATCGGTGCGAAATCCGTCTCCGGCGAAGGCGGCGAAGAGAAGCGCCGCTACCAGCCGTTTGAAAATGGCGACAATGCCTCGAGCCCGATCAAGCAGGTCGCCTCGGGCCGGTTCGGCGTGACCTCGGAATATCTCGGCGCCTGCGAAGAAATCGAGATCAAGGTCGCCCAGGGCGCCAAGCCCGGTGAAGGCGGCCAGCTGCCCGGCTTCAAGGTCACCGAATTCATTGCCAAGCTGCGCCATTCGACGCCCGGCGTGACCCTGATCTCGCCGCCGCCGCATCATGATATCTACTCGATCGAGGATCTCGCCCAGCTGATCTACGATCTCAAGCAGATCAATCCGCGCGCCCGGGTCTGCGTCAAGCTGGTCTCGTCGGCTGGCATTGGCACGATTGCCGCCGGCGTCGCCAAGGCCCATGCCGATGTCATCCTGATCTCCGGCAATACCGGCGGTACCGGCGCATCGCCGCAAACCTCGATCAAATTTGCCGGCACGCCATGGGAAATGGGGCTGACCGAAGCCAATCAGGTGCTGACCCTCAACGGCCTGCGCCACCGGGTGAAATTGCGCACCGATGGCGGGCTCAAGACCGGCCGCGACATTGTCATCGCCGCCATATTGGGCGCCGAGGAATTTGGCATTGGCACGCTCAGTCTGGTCGCGATGGGCTGTATCATGGTCCGCCAGTGCCACAGCAACACCTGCCCGGTCGGGGTCTGCGTGCAGGATGAGAAATTGCGCGCAAAATTCACCGGCACGCCGGAAAAGGTGATCAATCTGATGACCTATATGGCCGAGGAAGTGCGCGAGATATTGGCGCGGCTCGGCTATCGCTCGCTCGGCGAGATTATCGGCCGCACCGAATTGTTGCGACAGGTCAGCCGCGGGGCGGAACATCTGGATGATCTCGATCTCAACCCGATCCTCGCCAAGGTCGATGCCCGGGACAGCGAGCGCAGCTTCAATATCGACACGCCGCGCAACGAAGTGCCGGACAGTCTCGACGCCGAAATGATTGATGACGCCCGGCCGGTATTCGAACGGCGCGAGAAAATGCAGCTGACCTATACGGTGCGCAACACTCATCGCGCGGTCGGCACGCGCTTCTCGGCCGAAATCACCGCCAAATATGGCATGAGCGTGCTGAACGAGGATCATGTCCATATCCGGCTGCGCGGCTCCGCCGGCCAGTCGCTCGGCGCCTTTCTCTGTCAGGGGATCACGCTGGAAGTGTTTGGCGATTCCAATGATTATGTCGGCAAGGGCCTGTGCGGCGGCAAGATCATCGTCCGGCCAATGGTCAGCTCGCCGCTGATCAGCCAGGACAATACGATCATCGGCAATACCGTGCTCTATGGCGCGACCGCCGGGCAGCTCTATGCGGCTGGCCAGGCGGGCGAGCGGTTCGCCGTGCGCAACAGCGGCGCCAATGCGGTGGTCGAGGGCTGCGGCGCCAATGGCTGCGAATATATGACCGGCGGCAATGCCGTGATTCTCGGCCCGGTCGGCAGCAATTTCGGCGCCGGCATGACCGGCGGCATGGCCTTCATTCTCGATACCGAGGGTGATTTCGAGAAAATGGCCAATGGCGAGAGCATCGTCTGGCAGCGGCTCGACAGCGCTTATTGGGAAGCGCATCTGCATGGTCTGATCGAACGGCATCAGCGGACCACCGACAGCCAATGGTCCGAATCGATCCTGCGCGACTGGGACCGCTGGCGCGGCCGCTTCTGGCAGGTCTGCCCGAAAGAAATGGTCAATCGGATCGAGCATTCGCTTTCGGACAAGGAGGCGATTGAGGCGGCGGAGTGACGGATCGGCGGCGCATGGCGGCATGGCTGGGCCTTGCCGGATTGGGCGGATCGCTATCCTAATAGACCAGCAGCAGCTTTTTCGAAGGGAACCAGAACCATGCCCAAGATCACCCCCAATTATCTCGAAATGAAGGCCAGCGACCTGCCCGCCAGCAAGGCGTTTTACGAACAGGCCTTCGACTTTGCCTTCACCGATTATGGGCCCGACTATGCGGCGGTTGAAGGCGGGCCGGTTGATATCGGGCTGGCCGCAGGACCCGAACCGGTCGCGCCGATGCCGACCTTTGAGAGCGACGATCTCGAAGCGTCGCTGGCGCAGGTCAGGGCGGCCGGCGGGGCAATCGTCAAGGACATATTCGCCTTCCCCGGCGGACGGCGGTTTGAATGCCTCGATCCGTCGGGCAACCGCTTGGCCATTTACCAACCCGGCTGACCGCGCAATTCGGCAAATCCAAACAATATCTTGCGCCCGCTCGATCAAGCCTCTTTCCCCCGCGTCCATTCGGGATTAAGCGGAACCCATGTGGCAGTTGTACCAGTTTCCCCTATGTCCGTTTTCGCGCAAAGTCCGCTTGCTGCTGGGCGAGAAATCGGTCGGCTATGAGCTGATCCGCGAATCGCCATGGGATCAGCGCGACGATTTTCTGTCGATGAACCCGACAGGCCGGACGCCGGTGATGAAACATGCCGAGAGTGATCTCTGTCTGGTCGATAGCGTAGCGATTTGCGAATATATCGAGGAAACCGTCGAAAAAGTGCCGATGATCAATGGCACGGCGGTGAACCGCGCTGAAATCCGGCGGCTGGTCGCCTGGTTTGACGAACAATTTTACGGTGATGTCACCGCGCCGATGATGCACGAGCGGATGCACAAGCGACTGGTGCGGCGCGAGCCACCCGAAGCCAAGATCCTGCGCGAGGCGATGCGCCGGGCGAACCAGCATCTCGACTATATCGACTATCTGATCGACCACCGCAGCTGGCTGGCCGGCGCGACGATGAGCCTTGCCGACCTCGCTGCCGCAGCCCAGATTTCCGTGGCGGACTATCTCGGGGCGATTGACTGGACCGGGCACGAACAGACCAAGGCCTGGTATGCAATGTTCAAGTCGCGGCCGTCCTTCCGGCCGTTGCTGTCCGAACGCATGGAAGTGATTGCGCCACCGCCGCATTATGAGAAGGTCGACTTCTAGCGGCTGTTTCGGCAAGTAAGCCAGTCAGGCCAGCGGCTTGATCATCAACACCTTGTCCATGCCGGGCGCGAATCCGTCTTTTTCGCGCCCAGTTTCCACAAATCCAAATTTTGCGAAAAAGGGAGCGACTCTGGGCGTGGTCGACAGGTCCGCTTCTTTATAGTCGCCGGCTCTGACAATTTCCTGCAGCCGATGCTCGGCCAGCAGCCGTCCAAGGCCATCACCGTGATGCGCCTGATCAACCATACCCCAGGTAAAGCGCGCCTGCCCGCCCGTTTCTCTGGCAAAGCCGCCGCAACCCAGAATCCGGCCATCCTGCTCGATGCAGAAATAATGACCGTCCAGCTGGTCTAGAAAATCGACAAATAAGTCCCGCTCTGTCGGATCGAAGAAATCCGGGACATTGCTGTCAAACAGCGCAAGGCAGGCGTGCTTGTCGCCAATGGCATAGGGTCGGACAGTGGTCATGAGGCCTTAACAATCGTCATCAGATAGTTGAGCGCCAGATTGTCGGATATCGAAAAGCCGCTCGCCGGATTATAGGAGATGCCGCTGGTGTCGATCACTTGCAGACCCGCCTCGGCCAGCATTTTTTCCAGCTCGTCCGGGGTAATGAATTGCTCGTGATGATGGGTTCCGCGCGGGATTCGCCCGGTCAGCTCGGCCAGTTCCACCAGCATCAGATTCGACAGCGCGGTGCGATTCGGGGTCGAGAGGATCATCAGGCCATCATCGGCCATGGCACCAGCCAGCCCGGCAACAAAGGCCTGCGGATCATCGACATGTTCGATCACCTCGAGCGAGGTGACCAGATCAAAATCTTTCCCACGAAAATCCTCGATCGCCTCATGGCGATAATCGATTGTCAGCCCTTGCGGCTGCGCATGCGCCCGGGCCGCAGCGATATTTTCCGGCGCTGCATCAAGGCCGGTCACGCTCGCGCCGAGTCGCGCCAGCGGTTCGCACAACAGGCCCGCACCGCATCCGACATCCAGCGCCCTCTTGCCGGCCAGCGGTTTCAACAGGCTGCTGTCGCAATGAAAATGCAGGTCAATCGCGTCGCGGATATAAGCCAACCGCACCGGATTTAGCCGGTGCAACATCGCCGAAGACCCCTTCGGGTCCCACCAGTCCGCCGCGAGAGCACCGAAATGTGCGGCTTCTTCGGGCTTGATCGTGCTGCTACTTGCCTTTGTCATGCCCCCTCTTTATCAGGCTTTTCAATCCTGTTCAGGCCCTTTTTATCGAAAGTTTATCCGACAGCAGCATGGCACGCATAGTGATGAAATTTGGCGGCACCTCGATGGCCGGAATCGAACGTATCCGCCGGGTGGCGCAGATCGTCAAGCAACAGGCCGATGCCGGCCATGAAGTCGCGGTGGTGGTATCGGCCATGGCCGGCGATACCGACCGGCTGGTCAATTTCTGCCGCGAAGCCAGTTCGCTCTATGATCCGGCCGAATATGACGTGGTCGTGGCATCGGGCGAACAGGTGACTGCCGGCCTGCTGGCGATTGCCCTGCAATCCCTGGGAGCAAGGGCGCGCAGCTGGCTGGGCTGGCAAATGCCGATCCACACGATCGAGGCGCATAGCAAGGCGCGGATTGATTCGATTGACGCTACGGCGCTGACCGCTGCCATGCAAAGCGGCGAAATTGCGATCATTCCCGGTTTTCAGGGCGTTAGCGAAGATGGCCGGATCACGACATTGGGACGCGGCGGGTCCGACACCAGCGCGGTGGCGATAGCGGCAGCGGTCAAGGCCGATCGCTGCGATATCTATACCGATGTTGATGGCGTCTATACCAGCGACCCCCGAATCGTGACCCGCGCGCGCAAGCTGAAAAAAGTGACGTTCGAGGAAATGCTCGAACTGGCCAGTGTTGGCGCGAAAGTGTTGCAGACCCGTTCGGTCGGGCTGGCGATGAAGGAAGGGGTCCGGATTCAGGTATTGTCCTCCTTTACCGACGAAAACTCCCCGGTCGCCGACGACCTGCCCGGAACAATGATTATCAGCGAAGACGAAATGGAGACGGACGATATGGAAGGCCAACTGATTACCGGCATCGCCCATGACAAGAATGAATCCAAGATCACCCTGACCCGCGTGCCCGACAGGCCGGGCGCGGTTGCCAATATTTTTGCGCCACTCGCCGATGCGGCGATCAACGTCGACATGATCATCCAGAATGTCGGCCGCGAGAAAGGCGAAACCGACGTGACCTTCACCGTGCCAAGCGCCGATCTCGATCAGGCGATGCAGGTGCTGGAAGGGGCGAAGGAGAGCATCGGTTTCAACCGCCTGATCCCCGACAGCAATGTCGCCAAAATATCGGTCGTCGGCGTCGGTATGAAGAGCCATGCCGGCATCGCCGCGACGATGTTCAAGGCACTGGCCGAGCGCGGCGTGAACATTCAGGCGATCACCACCTCCGAGATCAAGGTCAGCGTATTGATCGAGGAAGATTATACCGAACTGGCGCTCCGTGTTCTGCATACCGCCTACGGACTCGATGCGGTGGATGCGGCCTGATTATCTCCCTCCCCTTCAGGGGACGGATCAAGGGAGGGGAAGTCATAGTGACTGTTCCCCTCTCCAACCCTCTCCCCTGAACGGCAGAGGGCTTTAGAAAGAAACCCAATGACCCAATCGAAACTCCAGCATCTCATGCAACGCGGCACCGATTTTCTCGGCTGCGAGACCGCGATCATGTGCGGGGCGATGTCCTGGGTCTCTGAGCGCCATCTGGTCAGCGCGATTTCCAATGCCGGCGGCTTTGGCGTGATTGCCTGCGGCGCGATGACGCCGGAATTGCTCGACACTGAAATTGCCGAGACAATGAAACGCACCGACAAGCCGTTCGGGGTCAATCTGATCACCATGCATCCCGATCTGATGGAACTGATTGCGGTCTGCGGCAAACATGCGGTGACTCATGTCGTGCTGGCTGGCGGGCTCCCGCCCAAGGGCAGTCTGGAAGCGATCAAGGCCACCGGCGCAAAAGTGATCTGCTTTGCTCCCGCCATGGCGCTGGCCAAGAAATTCGTCCGTTCAGGTGTCGACGCGCTTGTCATCGAAGGCATGGAAGCGGGCGGTCACATTGGCCCCGTGTCCACCTCGGTGCTGGCGCAGGAAATATTGCCGGAAATTGCCAGTCAATTGCCGGTCTTCGTTGCTGGCGGCATCGGCACCGGCGAAATGATCGCCGCCTATCTGGAAATGGGTGCCAGCGGCGTCCAGCTCGGCACACGCTTTGTCTGCGCCCATGAATCGATCGCCCATCCCGATTTCAAGAAAGCCTTCATCCGCGGCAACGCCCGCGATGCGATCACCAGCGTTCAGGTCGATCCGCGTCTGCCGGTGATCCCGGTGCGGGCGCTGAAGAACAAGGGCACCGAAGAATTTACCCGCAAGCAGATCGAGGTCGCCAAGTTGCTCGATTCCGGCGCGATAGAAATGGGCGAAGCACAGCTACAAATTGAACATTTCTGGGCAGGAGCGTTACGAAAAGCGGTCATTGACGGCGATATTGAGAATGGCAGCGTCATGGCCGGACAGTCGGTCGGCATGGTCAAGGCGGAAGAATCCGTCGCCGAAATTATCAAATCTCTGGTCGATCAGGCGGAAACGGCGCTGGCGCGATAAATCCTTCCCGCACAGGAATTTCAGTAGCCAGTTAATTTGGCAGGAAACCGTAGCCAGCCCATCGGCGTTCCGGCCTATGGGAACCGGTGATGATCAAATCCGGCGATCATGCGCTCGAATGATGGGTAAATCCGATGCGCAAGGAAACCTGATAATGAGCGACCTTGCCATCGACAATATGCCCGCGCGTGTCGGTGACTTCGAACCAGCCCAGGTCCTTGACCGTCTCAGCGGTCCGGGCGACCGCTTTCTCGATGGCATCCTCGATACTTTTCGATGAACTGCCCACGACTTCGGTGATCTTGTAGACATTGTCATCCATGGTAATTTCCTTTTTTCCGGTTTTCGAATCGATAGGGCGACCATTATAACACGAGAACCAACCAAGCCTGCTTGCATCCGGAATATGGTTGGTTCACAACCCTCTGGATGAGCGAACATCTAAACCAGACGGACCCCGTCACGCCCGTTCCAGGCAGCCCGACAGGACAGTATAATCAGGGACTGACACCGCTGCATCCGCCGCAGAAGAGCCTGATCCGGATCGGCATGATCATTCGTGCGCTGATCCTGCTGGCGCTGGCACTGGCGGCAGATATTGTGCTCCAGATCCAGCTTGGCGTGCAGCCCGGCATGGTCCTGATCCCTGCGGCGCTGCTTGCTGTGGTGCTGGTCTTGGTGCTGCCCGGCCGCAAATATCGCCGCTGGGGCTATGATATGGGCGAAGAGCAATTGCGGGTGCTGCGCGGCTTTCTCTGGCGCACCGACACGATCGTCCCGTTCAACCGGATTCAGCATATCGACGTGGCCCAGGGACCGTTGCAGCGCCTGTTCGGCCTGTCGACCCTGATCGTGCACACCGCCGGGACGCATAACAGCATCGTCACCCTGCCCGGCCTCGCCACCATCGATGCCGAGAATATGCGCGAGACGATCAAGGACCATATCCGCCAAGACATGATATGAACGAACTATCCACCAGCCCGGTGCAGGACAACAGCGCCCCGTTTCAGCGCCTGCACCCGCTCAGCATCATCCTGAAATCTTTGGGCACGCTGAGTCAGAATATCTTTGCCATCCTGATCCTCCATTTCAGCCTGTTCGATCAGAATATCGTCTATAGCATGCTCGCCGCGCTGGCCCTGATAACGCTGGTTTTCGGCGTCACGACCCTGATCTGGTCGCGCTTCACCTATCAGGTCACCACCCGGGAAATCCGGATCAAGAGCGGCCTGCTCAATCGCAACAACCGCTCGATCCCGTTCGACCGGATTCAGGATGTCAGCCTCGAACAGAAACTGGTCAGCCGCTTGCTCGGCCTGGCAACGGTTGCTCTGGAAACCGGGTCCGGTGGCGGCGAAGATGGTCAGCTGGATGCGCTGTCGCGGACCGACGCAGAGCAGCTGCGCGACACCATCCGCGACTATAAGGACGGTTTGAATGCGGATCGTGCCGAAGCGGACGACAGACCCGTCACAGCCGATGTACCGCCGCTATTCGCGATGGACAATCGCCGCATATTCATCGCCGGACTGTTCAACTTCTCTTTCGTCCTGCTGGCAATTCTCGGCGCTCTTGCCCAGAATCTGGATTTTCTGCTGCCCGACGGCTTCTTTGATCCGCGCAGCTGGATTGACGCTTTTCCCGAACAGGATACTATCGATGGCTTTAGTTCCTGGGCGCGGATCGGCGGTGCGCTGGCCGCGATCCTGTCGCTGGTCGTGATCGGCTTCGGCAGCGGCATCGTCCGGACATTCGTCCGCGAATATGGTTTCCGCCTCGACCGGGTGGATAGCGGACAGTCCGGATTCCGGCGGCGGCGCGGATTGTTCACCCTGACCGACATGGTGATGCCGATCCACCGGGTTCAGGCGGCGATCGTGCAGACCGGTCCGGTGCGCGCGCGCTTTGGCTGGTATCATCTGAAATTCACATCATTGGCCGGGGATAGCGGCGGTGAAACCGACCATAGCGCGGCGCCCTGTGCAACGCTGGCCGAAATTGATCCGATCCTCGATGACTGCGCTATCGATCAGGCCCCGGCCGATCTGATTTTCCACCGGGTCGACCCTGCCTTCTGGTGGCGCGGCGCAATCATTGCCTCGCTGTTGCTCAGCGGCATCGCCCTTGTTACCGGAACATTTATCAATGGGGGTTTTTTCGCGATCATCCTGCTGGCCGTTCCGGTCAGCCTGATCAGCTATCTCAACTGGCGTCATCACCAATTTGCGCTGACCGACCAACAGTTATTTGTCCGGTCGGGCTGGTGGCGTCGGCGGCTCACCATATTGCCGCGGCGCAAGATCCAGACCATCGATGTCAGCCAGTCGCCGCTTGACCATCCGCTGGATCTGGCAACGGTCACCATCGGCATTGCCGGTGGCTCGGCGATCGCACCGCTCAACATTGCCGCCGTTCCCTGGCAAAGCGCCATGGATCTGCGTACCCGGCTGTTCAGCTGGCAAAATCGGACTTGACTAAAGCCGCCGATCATTCACGATAGTTGCCAGAGATATTATCAGGATTGTTTCGGGGAGAATATGATGCGCAGAACAAGTTTGGCGATGCTGGCACCACTGGCGATGCTGGTCAGTGCGCCAGTCCATGCGCAAGCGGGTGACCACCAGAAATCAGCCGAGTTGCACACGATCATCGATGCCTATTGGGCCTATCAGCTCGACCAATATCCGGAATTTGCATCCTCGCTCGGGGTCGACGATCCGATTGGCCGGGTCAGCGATGCTAGCCTGGAGGCCGAAGATAGCCGGGTGGAAAAAGCAAAGCTCTGGCTCGCGCAACTGGATACAATCGACACCGCCGCCCTTAGCGAGGATGACAAGACCAACTATGGCATCTTGCACCGGACGCTCGCCGAGCAGATTGAGGCGAACAGCTATGGCCAGCGCACCATCAATTTCACCAATCGCGGTGGCTGGCACCAGAATTTCGCCAGCATGCAGAACAACCTGCCGTTCCGCAACGCGCAGGACTACCAGACCTATATCAACCGGCTGAAGCAATATGCACGGGTTAATGAGCAGTCGATCGCGGTCGCCAACAAGGCATTGGCCGGCGGCTATGTCCAGCCCTGCGTTTCCATGGTCGGTTATGAAACCAGCATTTCCGGTCTGGTCACCGACAAGCCCGAGGAGTCGCGTTTCTATCAGCCGTTCCTGCGCAAGCGGCCCGAGGCAATAGACCAGGCGACGTTCGACAAGCTGGCGGCAGAAGCCGCCGGGACGATCACCAGCGTCATCAACCCGGCGGTGAAAAAGCATCTCGACTGGTATGTGAAAGACTATGCCCCGAATTGCGCCAAGGCGCCGGGCATCTCGGCCCAGCCGGGCGGTGCGAAATATTATGATTTCCGCATCCGCCAGATGACGACGACCGACAAGACCGCCGATGAGATACACAATATTGGCCTGAGCGAAGTGGCGCGGATCCGGGCCGAGATGGTCGATGTCGCTAGGGAAGCGGGTTACGACACCCGCGAGGCGTTTATCGAGCATCTGCGGACCGATCCGCAATATTATGCCAAAACGCCGGAAGAGCTGATGGAAAAGGTCGCCCGGGTGAACAAGATCATCGACGGCAAAATGCCTTCGATCATCGGCAAGCTGGCGCGCCTGCCTTATGGCATCAAGGAAATTCCGGCGGAGACCGCAGAAGGCACGACCACGGCTTATTATAATCCCGGATCACCCGATGTCGGCATTGCCGGCTTCTATTATGTCAACACGTCGAAGCTCGACCAGCGGCCCTTCTGGGAAATTCCGGCGCTGAGCGTGCATGAAGCGGTGCCCGGCCACCATCAGCAGATCGCGTTGCAGCAGGAACTCGACATGCCGGACTTCCGCAAACATGGCGCGTTTTTCACCGCCTTTGTTGAAGGCTGGGGTCTCTATTCGGAACGGCTTGGCATCGAGATGGATCTCTATGATACTCCGGCCAAGAATATGGGCCGGCTGTCCTATGAAATGTGGCGTGCGTGCCGGCTGGTTGTCGACACCGGCATCCACAGCAAGGGCTGGAGCAAGCAGCGGGCGATTGATTTCATGACCGATAATACCGCGCTCAGCACCGCCAATATCGAAGCGGAAGTGAACCGCTATATCAGCTGGTCCGGTCAGGCGCTGGCCTATAAAATGGGCGAGCTGAAGATCCGCGAGCTACGCGCCAAGGCGACCAGCGAACTGGGTGACAAGTTCGACCTGCGCGAATTTCACGATGTTGTACTGGGGCAGGGCGCGGTGCCGCTCGATATGCTCGAAGCGCAGGTGAACCGTTGGATTAAAGCGAAAAAAGCTAGCTAGTCATTCGCCGTCAGGGCCGGGGGTTTCATCCGCCCCCGGTGGCACGGCTAGATCGTTGGTGGCTTTGACCGCATCGGCATCGCTTACGTCAAGCCGGTCTCTGGCTTCCTCGGCCGCTGCGTCGCGCGCTTCGCGGTTGGCTTCGATTTCCAGTACCCGTTCTTCCACGGCATCGGATTCCGCATCGATCCGGGACAGGCGATTCTGCCGTTCCTCTTCGATCAGCTGGCCCCAGTTGACCGTGTCATCGATACCTTTTTCGGCATAGGCCTGACTGAGCAGCGCCTGCGTGCATCCGGTAAAACCGCCTGCTCCGGTAGGCGAACAGCTGTTGGTGCCAGATTTCCCGACATATTCATAAGAGCGGACGCGTTCCGACCAGGCCTGATTCTTGGCATCGCCGAGGCTGCCGCCGCGCAGGGTTTCGGGAATGCGATAACGATCGCCCTCATCCTTGCGCGCGCACACAACAATCTCTTCTTCGCTGCTTTGCGGACAGGGATCGTCGCCATAGATGACCAGCTGATTGACCCGGTCTCCGGGCTTGTCCTGCGCCTGTACCGGGAATGCCAACAGGCCAGCGCCTGACAGCGCGGCAGCGGAGATCAAAAATTTCTTCATCATAAGTTCCTTTGTCCGCACCGATCTGAACCGCTGCTGAAGCGGGTTGCGCTTCCTAAATTCGTTTCGACAATCCTATCGCAACCCGGCAGCCCAGCCGGATCGCCGCGCTCAAAACCGGATAGCCGGGCGCGTCTTCCGCACCCGCAGCAATTGCCGTTGCCTTATGCTCCAATTCCTCTTCGCGAAACTCCGCAATCATACGGGTCAGCTCGGGATCATCTTCCGATTCGAGCGCATCGAGCTGCTCGCTATAATGATGGTCGATTTCGGTTTCCACCGCAGCGGTGCACGCCATTGCCGCCCGGGGCCCGAGCGCCGCCGTTGTCGCGCCCAGCGCATAGCCGGCGACTTTCCAGAACGGTTGCAGCGCGGTGGGCCGGACGCCGCGATCGGCGATCATCTGGTCAAACGCATCGAGATGCCGCTGCTCCTGCTCTGCCATATGGTGAATCGCGCTGCTGTGCGGCGCATCATCGCCCATCACCGCCAGCTGGCCCTTGTAGATTTGCGCTGCGCCATATTCGCCAGCCTGATTGACGCGGATCATCGATGCGATATCGGCTCGTGTTTGTATCAATTTTGCTTCAGCCATGATCGGCATCCTTTCGTCCGGTCGCTACCATCAACAAGATGAGGATCGCGCCACCAACTGACAAGAGGAAATTGAAACCGGCCAGGGAAATGCCGAACAGGGTCCATTGTGCGACATCGCAGCGGATCAGCGGCGCGTTCATGATTGAATCGAGCATGTCGCCCCCTGCCGCCAAATTGGTCGAACAGGAGGTAAATCCTTCCCACCAGTGATCTTCCACCCCGGCGTGAAAGCCGCCGATCAGGCCGCTGATCAATATGGCCAATGCCGCCGCGACTACCAATGGCATCGACCAAGCTTTTGGACGAAGCATCAGAGCAGGCAGTGCCAATATGATCGCGGCAAGATGCGGCCATCTTTGCCATATACACATTTCGCAGGGATAAAGCCCAAAGCCATATTGGCTGATCAGCGCGCCGCCAAGCAAGGCTGTCGGCAGCAGGAAAGCCAGCCAGGTGGCATTGCGCAGGGACAGCATCAGCAGGCCCTAGTTTTTCGCAACCACGGTTTTCTTGGCCGGCTTTTTCGCCGCCTTGTTCATTGCCATTTTCAGTCCATCGGGGCCCAGACGGCCAATGGTCTGCAGCGCATAATGCAGCTGGAAATCTTCCACACCCAGTTCCTTCAATTCTTCGGCGGTCTGGGTGAAGCGAGGATCTTCCTTGCTATCCTCTTCCAGCACATCATCTTTCAGCTTGATCTCGTTGATCAGATGACGGCGCAAGTCGGATTCGCGGAACCTTGGGCGGGTCTTGTAATCCGGATCGGACAATTGCGGCACATTTATATCGGGCTCGATGCCGCCCTCCTGCACCGATTTGCCCGAAGGCGTGTAATAGCGCGCAGTGGTCAACCGCAGCGCGCTGCTATTGGAAAGCGGCAACAATGTCTGCACCGAGCCCTTGCCAAAACTACGCTCGCCCATGACCAGTGCCCGGTGATGGTCCTGCAAGGCACCGGCAACAATTTCCGAAGCCGAAGCAGAGCCCGCGTCAATCAGGACAATGATCGGCAGGCCGGTCGCCGCATCACCGCTCTTGGCAAAATAGCGTTCAATATCGGATTTTTCGCGTCCGCGCTGCGACACGATTTCGCCACGTGACAGAAATACATCGGAGACAGACACGGCTTCATCGAGCAAGCCGCCCGGATTGGACCGCAAGTCCAGCACATAGCCCAGTGGTTTCTTGCCCAGAGACTGGTCGATACCGGCAATCGCGGCGGCAACATCGGCGCCCGTGTCATTCGAGAAGCTGTTGATGCTGATCACGCCGATCTGGTCCTTGATCTCCCAGGTAACCGGCTTGAGATCGATAATCGCACGTTTCATCGAAACATCGAACGGCTTGTCCCGACCGGGGCGGACAATCGTAATGGTAATCGGTTCGCCGGGCTTGCCGCGCATTTCCTCGACGGCTTCATCCAGCGTGCCGCCGTAGATCAGTTCGCCATCAATATGGGTGATATAATCGCCCGCTTTCACGCCCGCCTTGTCGGCCGGCGTATCCTTGAACGGAGCAATGACTTTCACGGCACCGTCTTCCAGCGTCACCGAAAGGCCCAAACCGCCGTAATTGCCGTCGGTCTGGGTCCGCAAATTTTCAAAATCCCGGGCATCGAGAAAACTGCTGTGCGGATCGAGACTGCCCAGCATGCCTTCAATCGCCCCCTTGATCAGGTCGGCATCGTCCACCTGATCGACATAGTCATTCCGCACCCGCTCAAAGACGCTCATGAACTGTTCCATCTCGCGATAGGTATTTGCATCCACGGCGGAAATTGCCGACGTCGTGGCGGGCAAAAGCGCGACGGTCAAAACAAGGGCGGCGGCTTGCAATACGGGCTTTTTCATCAATAGTGTCCTGTCGGTCCAATTCGGTGCCAAATATAGGCTGGAATCGTCTGTAAAGCAAAGCAGCTTAACCAATAATGACGGAAAGCTTCGACGAACAACAATTTTCGAGTCGGCTTGCCCTTGTTCAGCCAATCAGGGCGGCAATATCAATCGGCCTGCCATGGCGGCGCAATTCGACGGTGACGGTGGGATCATCGGAACCGGACTGTCCAACCGGCGCGCCCTGCACCACCTGGTCGCCGACCGCGACACTGCTCGTCGCCATATTGGTGATCAGACTGGTCCAGCCGGCATCATGTTCGATAATCAGAATATTGCCATAGCCCCGGTAACGGCCAGAATAAGCCACTCGCCCTGCTGCCGGCGCGACAATCTGCGCACCAGGATCCACGGCGATGGTCAGGCCGCGCGAGCGATAGCCGCTATCGGATATCTCGCCGAGGCCAGTGACAATTTCACCGATCACCGGCAAGCGATAGGCATTGGCGACATCTTCCTTCTGCCGAGGCAGCCCGGCCCTTGGCTCCTGCCCCTGACCGGGCCGCAGAACCGGTCCCTCCAGTTCCGCCAGTGATTCGCGGACCGCACCGCTTTCCCGAATCTGGTCCATCAGGTCCAATATGTCTCGCGCTTCCTCGCCAAGGGCCAGCGCATGGTCCTGCTCGATTCCGGCATCGTCGGAAAAACGTGCGGCATCAATCCGCTCGCTGGCTTCCAGACCAGCCAGTTGCCGCCGCCGTTCGGTCAGGCGGCGCTGGCTTTCATCGAGCGAGGCAATCGCACGGGTGGCCTGCAACCGCAGTTGCTCGCCCTGCCTGACTTCATCGCGCAGGCTGGCGGTGCGCCGTTCGATTTCCGGCATTATGGCAGACAGAATCGAGCGCATATAGATAAGCTCGTCGAGCGAACGCGGCTCGACCAGAGCCAGCGCGGTCGGCTTGCGGGTCATCATTTGCAGCGCAGCCGTCAGCCGGATCATCGGCCCCTGCTTTACCGCCAGCCGCGCCCGCTGCTGCCGCTGCAGCTCAGTGACAATGGCGATGCGCGTGCGGGCGGCCTTGATATCGGCTTCTGCGGCCTGAATGCGGGCGGCGAGAGCGGCGGCTTCGCTAGCGATCCGGTCAGCATCATTGCTGGCTGCTTCGGCCTGCCGTCGCAATGCATCGCTGCGCTGGCTGGCGCGCTCGGACTGCTCGCGCGCCGATAGCAGGCTGCGCTGCTGTTCTGACAGGCTTGGTTCGGGGGCCTGCGCAGAGAGCAGCGCCGCACCGGCCGTCGCCAGGCCGAGAAAACTGATCAGGGCGAGAGCGGAACGAATCATCATGCTCATCCTTCCCTATGATAGGGATGACCGGCGATGATCGAGGTCGCCCGAAACAATTGTTCTGCGAGCATGGCCCGCGCCATCATATGCGGCCAGGTCGCCTTGCCGAAAGAAAAGAAATGATCTGCGCTGGCCCGTTCGTCCGCGCTCAGGCCATCGGCGGCGCCAATCAGGAAACGCGCCTCGCGCGCACCATCGTCACGCCAGGTCGAAAGCAGATTCGCAAATTTGCTCGACGTCCAGTTTTCGCCCGCTTCGTCCATCGCGATAATCCTGGTGACGCCTTGCAGCTTCGGCGACTTGCCGCCCTGATCGGGCAGCTCGCTGATCTTCACGTCCCAGCCAATCCGTTTCACATAGCGGTCGACGAGCTCCGCTTCCGGGCTGCGGCCAATTTTGCCGCGGGCGACGATATGCAATCTCATCGCCCTGCAATATCAGGCTTCGGCGACTTCCGTCGCTTCGCCTTCTTCGTCGACAGCCCACATCCGTTCCAGATTATAGAAGCTGCGTACTTCCGGCCGGAACAAGTGGATGATCACATCGCCGGCGTCGACCAATACCCAGTCGGCATTGGCAAGACCTTCGATTCGCGCGGTGCCGCCCGATTGCTTGATCCGCTCGGCCAGTTTCTGGGCAATAGACGCGACCTGTCTGGTCGAACGCCCTTCGGCGATCACCATATGGTCGGCAATATTGCTTTTGCCAGCCAGCGGAATGGAGACAACATCCTGCGCCTGATCATCATCGAGCGATTTCATGACCAGCGCATGGAGCGCGTCCGACTCGGCCTTTCCTTCCTTGGAAGTGGCAGATTTCAGAACTTTTACCTTCGGTTTCGTCAACTTAAATCCTAATCTTCTGGGCCTATCAACCGGTGTGTCACCGCGTCACGAACGCGGCGATCATCATATTGCTGATGCCAATGGGGCCGGGCCATCCGGATTGCGGTGGCCGAGCGAGGGTCGGGACGATAGCGCAGGAATGTCAGCGCCGGCGTACTCCAGTTGGTCCAGTTACCACGCTGGCTCGCGGGGTGGACGAAGCGCCGCAGCCAAGCCATTGCGGGAGCCGCAAAAGCATCGTCATCATAGCCCGGTCTCGAAATAACTGCAATCGGCAATAATCGGGCTATTTTTCGCCAGTCTTTCCAGCGGTGAAATTGCGCCAGATTGTCGGCGCCCATGATCCAGACAAATTTCCGTTTCGGGTAGCGCCGAACGAGCGCGCGCAGCGTATCATAGGTGTAGCGCGTGCCCAGATCCTGTTCGATGGCCGTCGGTTTGATCTTGCTCCGCCGCGCCATTTTCTGCGCCGAAGCCAGCCGCGCGTCCAACGGTGCCATGTCCCTGGCGCCGTCTTTCAGCGGATTGCCCGGCGAGACCAGCCACCAGGTTTCATCGAGGTCAAGCTGCTCCATCGCGAACAGGCTGATCGAGCGATGAGCGCCATGCGCCGGATTAAACGATCCGCCGAGTAGCCCGGTGGTTTTCACCGAATCACGTTCAAGGGCGTACTTGCCCGGAACCGCGCACCACCCACTTATAGGTCGTCAGACCTTCCAGCGCGACCGGACCGCGCGCATGGAGTCGCCCGGTGGAGATACCGATTTCCGCACCCAGTCCGAATTGCCCGCCATCGGCAAACTGGCTGGATGTATTGTGCATCACGATCGCGCTATCGGCGCGCAGGATGAACCGTTCGGCCATGTCCGAATCTTCGGTGACAATCACGTCAGTATGGTGCGAACCATGTTCGGCAATATGCACCAGCGCCTCGTCGACCCCGTTTACCATCGCCACGGACAGGATGGGCGCGAGATATTCGGTATCCCAGTCGGCCTCGTCCGCCGAGACGACTCGCTCGTCCAGTTCGAGCACGGCATCATCGCCGCGCACTTCACAGCCGGCATCCAGCAGCGCCCGGACCAGAGGGCCGGGAGCCGGATAATCCTGATCGATCAGCAAGGTCTCCATCGCGCCGCATATCCCGGTTCGCCGCATCTTGGCGTTGACCGCAATCGCAATGGCTTTGTCTTGGTCCGCATCCTTGCCGATATACGTATGGTTGATACCGTCGAGATGCGCGAGCACCGGCACCCGCGCTTCGTCCTGCACCCGCTTGACCAGTGACTTGCCGCCGCGCGGAATGATGATGTCGATCAATCCGCTGGCTTTCAGCATCGCCCCCACCGCTTCCCGGTCGGTGGTCTGGACCAGCTGGATCGCATCAGCGGGAAGACCCGCTTCGACAACGCCGATGACCATGGCATCAAAAATCGCGCCGTTGCTGTGGATCGCTTCGGATCCGCCACGCAATATGACGGCATTGCCCGAACGCAGCGCCAATGCCGCTGCATCGGCGGTCACATTGGGCCGGCTTTCATAAATGATCCCGATAACGCCCAGCGGCACCCGCACGCGCTCCATCACCAGGCCATTGGGTCGTTCGGTGCGATCGATGACTTGCCCGACAGGATCGGGAAGCACGGCGACATGCTCTACCGCATCTGCAATGGCTTCGAGCCGTTCGGCATCGATCATCAGCCGGTCGAGCATGGAATCGCTCAGGCCCCGGTCCCGCGCGCTTTCCATGTCGCGCCGATTGGCTGCCAAAATGATGCTTCGATTGTCGCGCAAGTGCCGCGCGGCGGCCTTCAGGGCGGCAGATTTTTGCGCATCGCTCACGCCGGTTAGCGTGGAGAAGGCAGCGCGCGCCTTGCGGCCCATATCGGTAATCAGTTGTGCTGGATCTGTCATAAGCCGCTGCTAGCATGGCGGCGTCAGCAATTTAACCCAAAATCGCGATATGGTTCGAGCAGGAAAAATTTCTCGTGGAACAGCAATCGATTCTTCCGAATCGGTTGGTTCGCAGACAAATTATTCGGGAATCGCGCAATTCACCCCACGACTCGTTCGACTCGTCACGAGTCACCCCGTTGCGATTCGCCAGTCTCACCACCCTCTGCTAGCGCCCCGTTGGGGATTACGAATAACAACGGCGGGTCATGCACAAACAAAATACCGGAAAAGGGTTAAAGGCCCGGCTGGACCATATGTTTACCGATCGCGAGTTTTTCATGCGGTCACACGGACAGGTCCGCTTTCTCACAATATCGGCAATATTGCAGAAACGCGTGTTCTACTCCGTCGTGGCGGCGCTGGCTTTCTGGCTGTTGATCACGCTGGCGATGATGATCAATCAGCTGACCGTTACCGGCGAACGCATGGCTCTCGCTCAGAAAGAAGCCGAGGTGAACAGCACCGAAAACCGAGTCGCGAATTACAAGGCATCGATTGACGGCGTCGCCGCGGATCTCAAGCAGCGCCAGGATGTGCTCGATCAGATGACCGAGCAATTTGTCGGCGAACTGCCCGCTGCCGAAGCAGCGGAACAGAAACAAACCGACGAACAATTGTCTGAAAATACGCGCAAAATCAGCGCGGCTTTCCCGGAGGCAGCTCATCTTGCCAAGCTCGAGGCCCGGCAGATTCTATTTGCCCGCCGCCTGACCATGGCGGCCGTTCAACGCACCAAACAGGCTGAAGAGGCGATTCGCAAATTCGGTCTGAACCCTGAAAAGCTGGCCAGAAATTCCACCGACGCGATGGGTGGTCCATTCATTCCCTATTTCAAGAATCCGGACCATGAACTGCATCCCACGCTCGAACGGCTCAACCTCGCCCTGCAGCGGATGGATATGCTGGAGCGGTCCTTGATCGCGATCCCGTCCGGCAAGCCTGCCAGCACGGGCATGATATCGAGCAGTTATGGCTATCGCCGTGACCCCTTCACGGGCGGCGGCGCGATGCACAGTGGCATGGACTTCAAGGGCCCACTCGGTCAGCCGATTCTGGCGGCCGCCGGCGGCAGGGTCACCCATGCCGGCTGGCAGTCCGGCTATGGCAAGACCGTGGAAGTCACGCATGGCAACGGCTTGATGACGCGTTATGCACATTTGTCGCGAATTGGCGTGGTCGCTGGCCAAAAAGTCGAACAGGGATTACAATTGGGGGCAATGGGAAGTACGGGACGCTCGACCGGGACGCATCTGCATTTCGAGGTGCGGCTGAACGGACGGGCCATTAACCCCCGACCATTTTTGGAGGCGAATACAGATGTTCTCAAGGTCAAAGCCATCGCACGACAACGTACCAAAACACCAAAGCGCGCCGAGTCAGGCACCAGCCGTGGCTAGAAGCAGCGGCAGCAGCGGATCGAGTTTTTCGATCATCGGTGACGGCATTGTCATCACCGGCAATATCGAATCAAAGGTCGATCTGCATATCGACGGCGAAGTGATTGGCGACGTGAAATGCCTGTCGCTGGTCCAGGGACCAGCAAGCAAGATAAAGGGTGCGATCACGGCCCAGAATGCCAGCCTGGCAGGCGCGGTCGAAGGTTCGATTGATGCCGGCGACCTTGCCATTGCCTCGACCGCGCGGATTGGCGGCGACGTCACCTATGAAAATGTGACGATCGAGCAGGGCGGTCATGTCGACGGCAAGTTCAAGCACCGCAGCAGCAAGTCACCCAATCTCGCCAAATCGACGGTGAACATGAACGAAAAGGCGATCCCGCTGGAGCTGAGCGCCGGCGACAGGGCAGCCTGATCTCACCATCATTGCGCGAGCGTGCAATCGACAATCATCCCCGGCTAATTTCGGGGCGCCTGTCGCCGATAGTTGAGCGCTTCCGCCACATGGATGCGGCCGATTTCATCCGCACCAGCCAGATCTGCGATGGTGCGCGATACGCGCAAGACCCTGGTATAGCCGCGCGCCGTTAATCGCATCGCTTCCGCAGCCTGCGCCAGCAAGGTCTGCCCCGGCGCGTCCGGCGTGGCATATTGCTTCAGCGCATCGCCGTCGATTTCAGTATTGGTCCGTGCTTCCAGATCGGCATAGCGCTGACGCTGGATTGACCGCGCCCTGGCGACTCGCGCCGCCACTGCTTCCGATCCCTCTGCCGGCGGCGGCATGGTCAGGTCTGCAGCGGACAAGGCTTCCACCTCGATATGCAGGTCGATCCGGTCGAGTAGCGGCCCGGAGACTTTCGCCTGATAGTCGGCGGCGCATCTCGGTGCCCGCGAACAGGCCAGAGAGGCATCGCCGAGATGGCCACAGCGGCACGGATTCATCGCGGCAACCATCTGAACGCGCGCCGGGAAGGTGACGTGCGCATTGGCCCGGGCCACACTGACTTCTCCGGTTTCCAGCGGTTGGCGCAGCGAATCGAGCACCGGTCGCTGGAATTCGGGCAATTCGTCGAGGAACAGCACGCCGAGATGCGCCATGCTGACTTCCCCCGGGCGAACCTTCAGCCCGCCGCCGACCAGCGCCGCCATCGAAGCGCTGTGATGCAGAGCGCGAAATGGTCGCTGACGCGACATCTGGCCGCCTTCCCGCGTACCGGCGACAGAAGCGACCATCGAAACCTCCAGCGCTTCCGGCATTATGTAGCAATTGCACCAACAATATAGACGACTGTAATCATACGCAATGCTAATGTCTGGATATGACAGATTACATGGTAGAAGGCCTCGCGAAAAAGCGCGGGCAAGTAGCTGGCGAGATAGAGCGCACCCACCAATTGCTAGGCAAGCTGGTCAATGACCTTGAGCATATAGACGCGACGCTGCGCCTGATAGCGCCAGATCTTGAGCTAGAGGCTATCCGGCCAGCTGTATTCAAAGCACCAGAGGATTGGAGCAGGCGCGGCGAAATGGCGCGTATAATCTTGTCGATACTGCGAACGGCGCGCAATCCCCTCACAAGCCGTGAGATAGCCGCTCAGCTTGTCCTAGAGCGCGGCATGGCAGCAGATGCCAAGTTAATGAAGCTTATGACCAAGCGCGTGTCTGTGGCACTGGCTACGCAGCGGACCAAGGGAACGGCGGTGTCAAAACAGGGACCGGGATTTCATTTGCTTTGGGTAATTCAGCGGTAGCGCTTGCCTTCTGTAGAGAGTCAGTCGCCTCTATTAAAGATAAATACATTTTATGACCGTTGGCATAAGTTTTAAATCCAAAATCTTCGTAATAAGGAATTATATCGCCATTTATCGGAATTAAAATTAGATGCGGCAATCCGATTTGATTGCCGATATTCACAAAATCTGTGACTATCTTACCAAGCATTTGTCGCCCAATATCTTGCCTCTGTAGTTGTTTTTGAACGCCAATGTAAACTAGTTGAAGACAAGGGAAATAATTAGAGCCGTGCAAAAGATGATAATTGCCACTAATGGCGCTCACCTTTTCGGTCGTTGACGATAGCGAATAAAAACCTGCCGGATTTAGGTTTCCAGAAAGATGGACGCAAGTGCAACGAGCTACACCAGAATTTTGGTCTTTTAGGGATTTTCGGCGGAACCATCGATCAATTTCGCGCTCGCCACACGAAAACGTTGATGCATCGGTCGCATCGCATAACGGCCGATACTCTAATTTCACTAGGTTATTTTGCTTCGACCGTATTTTCGAGATGAAGCCTTACAGCGTCTTGCAAAGATTTAGTGGAACCATTACCACGCTTAAATTCGCGGTGGCTGAGTTTAAAGGCTACGTTAGTAGCGCGTAGATTTGGTTTCGGTGGCTTCTTACCAAAGAAAAAGCCCAAATACCCAAAGCGGGGTGAATGTAGTGCCATGCGACCCTCCTTGGTCAAGTATGCTGATGGGCATGATATAAGCGTAATTCGTTACCAAGTCACGACTTGAAATATCTGGCTAAAATATTAGCAAAGCTAATATTCTGATAAGGTCCTCTAAGTCAAGGTATTTATAGAAAAATAGGTTTAGAACACTGTTTTTTCACAATAAATAAATATAGACCCGAATAGAAAGCTATGCACCATATATGGTTACAATAGGAAATATCCTACGCCGCGCGTTGCCAATATCCAGCCCAATTCCGGCTAACTTCTGACCGCATAGCCGCTTCCGTAACCATCGCAGCTTGACGGCCATTGTCGACGCGTCGGTGATCTTCCCGCCATACGGCTTCCGCTGCATACTGGTTCAAGTAAGGTCCGGCGATATGGTGATGAGTTCCCACTTCCATCCGGCGAAGGCGTGAAAAGTAGCTTTCGGCTTGGTTGGTGCAGACACCATCGTCCATGAAAGCGACACTGTGATTGACGCGCTTTGTATCCCATCCAGCGTGAAGGGCATCCCAGCCCGTTCCTTCATCTGCATAGATGATGGCCAGATTGGCAACGTGTTCGCGGACGAAAGGAACTGCATCGCCTTCATTCTTGACGATAAACGAAAGCGATTTGCCGTTGCGTTCCCGCATGATGACAACACACTCGCGCTTGCCCGAGCGGTTTGATTTCAAGCGGCGGTCTTTGCGATCTTCTTTCCGGTTTTCAGGCTTAACATATCCGCCAAAATAACCGCCATCCATTTCGACAATGCCATCCAGCTTACGTCCCTGCTGTTCAGCGGCCATCGCCTCGCGCAGCTTGTGCGAAAGGATGAAAGCGGTCTTGTATTGGCAGTCCAGATCGCGTGACAGTTGAAGCGCAGCAACACCCTTCGCACCGTTCACAAAGATCACGATTGCGGCCAGCAGATCGACATAGGACATTTTGCGCGATGCAAAGATAGTGCCGCTGGTGACGCTGAACTGGTGATAGCAAGCCTTGCACTTGAACCGCTTGCGGGTCGTGATGTTGTAGGTGTCCAAGCAACCACAGCGAGGGCAGATCGCATCGCCGTCATTTTCAGGCCAGCGCATCCCTTTGAATGTCTCATACGCTTTGCCTTCACCCATGGTGAAAACTGCCTTGAGAGATAGCGTCCGCGCTGCGGCTGAAAGTAAAAAATGTTGGCCTTTGGTTTTCATTGTCATCATATCCGTTGCTTATGCATCGTTTATAGTGACATATTGTCATCTTGTAAAGGGTAAATGTATCGTATATGATGATATTTTACATCATAGGGATTGCATCGGATGAAAACGGACAAAGAATGGGCGGAACAGGCAAAGCGGCTCTTGAAAGTCGAACTTGCGAAGCAGGGTTTGACCTATGCCGATCTAGTCGGGAAGTTGGCGGACGTAGGAGTCTTTGACTCAGAGCCGAATATAAGGAACAAGATCAGCCGGGGAAAATTTACAGCGGTGTTCTTATTACAATGTCTGACGGCAATCGGGGTAGAAACTATGCGCTTGGATTCCTAGCGGGAAGTATTCTTGCTCTTTCGGTAGGATATTCGTTCTGGTCTGATGCAACAGGCTTAGAAAGTCAGATTCGCTTGCAAGCACAAGAACATGCTGAGCAATATGCAAACCCCGCCAGTGTAAGCATTGAACACAAAGCCCCCAACATCTCCTCGCCGCGCCAAGATAATTGCATAAGCACTGAAGAAGATTCCGCAAACGAAGCCGAGCGCGGCACATACGATCTCGAAGCGCAACAAATCATGGCCAACTGGACGCGGGTTATGGGTAAGGCTGCGATAGTTGGTATGGGTGTGGGTATTCTTGGCCTCTTCCTTATCTTCATCACTTTTTGGGAAACTCGAAAAGCCGCTGTTGCTGGTCGAAAAGCTAATGACATCACTAGAGATTTGCAAAGAGCGCGAATAGTGCCGGTCACCAAATTTGAAGCAATTCCCTACGGCAAAGACCAGTTCATAATCGGGTGTGAAAATATTGGCACTACCCCTGCGTTCAACCTGCGATGCGCTATCCAAGTCGTGATAGGCATCCCTACTATCCCTCCACCACTGACAGATTGGGGTAAACCTCGATTGGTTAAACCTCAAGGGGAAGCTGACCTTACCTATGCCGAAGGGGAGGTCTTGGAATCTACTGTTATCGGCTGTATTGAATATGACACCATTTTCGAAAAGGCGCGTAAGACTTATATCTGCATGACTTTCGAGCAGAGCAATATGAGTAAGCAGTGGTTCGCGGTCGATAGTAGGCCCAAAAGCTGGCCCGAAGATACATGATACGCTCAACAGTAATTTAATCACCTAAAGTCTCCGCTCTAGGCAGAATGCAGAACCGCAAATTCGCGGGGGCGGTCCCCCGCTTGGTGCAATTGCTACATAATGCCGAGCGCTTCGGATGGCGACAAGGGTGGCAATATGCCCGGCAAACAGGATGCAAGCAGCGACTTGCCCGACCCCGGCGGGCCGTTCATCAGCAGATTATGCCCACCAGCCGCGGCTATTTCCAGCGCCCGTTTGGCGGTTTCCTGCCCCTTCACATCCTTCAGGTCCGGCCCATAATCCGGTTCTGGCGCGGCACCGGTTTCCGGCGGCGTCAATATCGACTGGCCCTTGAAATGATTGAGCAACGCCAGCAGGTCACCGGGTGCCAGCACCTCGACATCACCGGCCCATGCCGCTTCCGGACCCTGCAATGCGGGACAGACCAGACCAAGATTTTTGCCCGATGCATGAAGCGCCGCCAGCAACACGCCGGGCGTGACGGCCAGTCGGCCATCGAGCGACAATTCGCCAACCACGACATAGCTCGCGAGAGTCTCGGGGTCGATAATCCCCATCGCGCCGAGCAACGCCAGGGCAATCGGCAGGTCATAGTGGGAGCCGGCTTTCGGCAAGTCGGCGGGCGACAGATTGACCGTGATTCGTTTTGGCGGGAGTGAAAGCCCCATCGCTGAAATGGCTGCACGCACCCGCTCGCGGCTTTCTGCTACTGCCTTGTCCGGCAGGCCGACGACGTTGAATGCAGGCAATCCCGGCGCAACCTGACATTGCACTTCGACACCCCGCGCCTCCAGTCCGAGATAGGCTACCGTCTGAACCAGCGCCACCATCATAGCCGCCCCAATTTCATGCCCGAAACACTGGCGGCCAGCGGCGGTCGAGTCGAGCAGCAACAGCCACTTGGCCGCAACCGTCAAAACTCCCGGAAAGCCCGGCAGGAACCAGGTTAATATCCTCACAACCAAGCGCGCTTACCCTTTCGCAAGCGGACCGCCTGCACAAGCGGTAAATGAATTTGAGCATCCAATCAGATCGCTTGGAAAATTGCCGCGTTTCGGGCGGCTGGCACCGCTATTCTGTTCTCGGCGTCTTGATGCTCTTCGCATTGCTGCTGCTCACAACCCAACCGGTCCATGGCGCGAGTCGTCATATCGTCACCGAGACGACCGAAACGCTGGTCTATGACTTATCCGAACCATCAGCGCCAACCACACCGGTCGCCGCTAGTCCCGGTCAATTTGGTCCGTTCCGCGTGATCGCTCCGGACACTGTCGAAATGACCGGCACCGTGGATAGCTATACACCCGCAGTTTTCCTTAAAATGCTCAATCAATATCCCGGAATCAGGCTGATCCAAATGCTCGATTGCGACGGGTCGGTGGATGAGGAAGCCAATCTCAAGCTTGCGAGAATGATTCGCCATGCGGGAATCAGCACCAATGTCCCTGCCCATGGCTCGGTCCGCTCCGGTGCTGTCGATCTTTTTCTCGCCGGAGTGAGCAGAACAGCGGATCCGGATGCCGAGTTCATCGTGCACAGCTGGATGGACGAAAATGGCCTTGAAGCGGAAGACTATCCGGCCAACGATCCGGTCCATGCCGAATATCTCGACTATTATACGGAAATGGGCGTGCCAATACTCACTGCAAAAGCCTTTTATGCCTTCAGCATCAGCGTCCCCTTTTCGGGGCAATTGCGCATGTCTCGCCGCGACCTGACGCGCTTTCAATTCTTCCACTAGTCGCTGCCAGCCGCTATGGCCGTTCACGGCTCGTGCATCTTTGGGAGCGATAATCAATGGTGCGCGCTATAGATGTGACAGCAGGCTTGCGAGTCTGATCGCGAAAGAACAAATGGATTGTGATGGACGACAAACTGGCAAAAAAACGGTGGAAATACACCTCGGGATCCCGGTTCCTGCTCTCGATGATCGGATTCACGCTGATTCTGATTTCACCGATCATTGGCGCAATCCCCGGCCCGGGTTTCATAATCGTCTTTCCCATCGGCCTGGCTCTCGTCCTGCAAATTCACGCTGGGCGAAGAAGCGCTATGTCGATTTCAAGCGGCGTTTCCCCAATTATGGCAAGTGGACTGACTGGGCAATGCGCAGAAGGCACCACAAGACCCTGCCTGACGATTTTGAACTGCCGATTTTCGGCAAGGTGAAGACGGGCAACAGGGGGAAGAAAGTTTAGGGTCAGGGCCTCGCGCAAACGCTTGACTTTCCGCGCCTGCCTGCCTAATCGCAGCCACAACATATGGGCCGCAGCTTTTGGCGGCCTTTTTTATCGAAATTTTGACGTAGGATAATCGCGATGAAGCGTACATTTCAACCGAGCCGCCTGGTCCGTAAACGGCGCCATGGTTTCCGCGCCCGTAAAGCCACCGTTGGCGGTCGCAAAGTATTGGCTGCCCGCCGTGCCCGTGGCCGCAAGAAGCTCTCTGCCTAAACCAAATATGACCGCCCGTGCTGCGCCTGTCGAAGCACGCCTATCGCCGGATCATTTGGATGGGAAGCAACCTTCGCCCGATTCGGGTTCCGTTGATTCAAGTCGGCCTATCGAAGTGATTCGCAAACGCGCGGATTTTCTCGCTGCCAATCGTGGCAAGCGATTCGTCACCTCCAGCTTTGTCCTGCTCGCGCATCGCCGCCGGGCCGACCACGCCATTCCGGCGGAAGTGATCCGCCATGGCATCACGGTCACCAAGAAAATTGGCAATGCCGTCGTGCGCAACCGCATGAAGCGTCGATTCCGGGCGCTGCTCGCCCAGATATTGCCCGGCAGCGGCATCGCCGGCGTCGATCACATCCTGATTGGCCGCAAAGCGGACAAAGAAGCGGATTTTGCCACCGTCAAGGCGGATCTCGAAAAAGGCCTGAGATATCTGGCCAAAAAGCTGGATTAGACATGCTCAAGTCTGTTTTCATATTCTGCGTGCGATGCTGGCAATGGGGCCCATCGCGCCTTTTGCCGCCGACTTGCCGCTATATGCCGACCTGCAGCGCCTATACGATCGAAGCGATCGAGAAACATGGTGCAATTAGGGGTAGCTGGCTGGGAGCGAAACGGCTATTGCGCTGCCATCCTTGGGGAAGCTCGGGTTACGACCCTGTGCCTTGATACCCTGAACACCGATCCTATTTGCAACAAATGGCCGAAAGCGGGACGAAATAGTGGACGATAAGCGTAATATTATCATGGCGGTGCTTCTCACCGGGATCATCCTGTTCGGCTGGCCGCTCATGATGGAACGATTTTTTCCGGACATGGCCAACAAGAATGAGGCGGTGGAACAGGCCAATGTGCCCGCAACCGACCAGGTCGCGGGCGGCAAAACGGCCGCAACCGTCGCTGGTGCCACTGGCGGCACTGAAATTTCCGCCGGGGCAGCGTCAGAAAAAGTCAGGCCACTGGCCACCGTTTTGCGCGAAAACCCTCGTATCCTGATTGAAACACCGCGACTGAAAGGCTCGATCAACCTCAAGGGCGGGCGGATTGATGATCTCACGCTGTCCGATCATTCGGTTGATATGAGCAAGAATAGCGAACCCGTTCGACTCTTTGCCCCTTCCGGCACCGAAAATGCCTATTTCAGCCGCGTTGGCTGGGCAGGTGATGGCGTTGCGGTCCCGGATGACAATACGATCTGGTCCGCTGACCGCAGCAAACTGACCCCCGAAACGCCGGTCACGCTCAGCTGGTCGAACGAGACCGGGCAAATCTATGCGATCAAGCTGTCGGTCGACGACGACTATCTGATCACCAGCGAACAGAGCGTTACCAATCGCGGCGAAAATCCGATCGCGCTCAAGCCCTATGGCCTGATCAACCGCAAACGGGATCTGAAAAATATTCCGCCCAGCGAAGCGAGCACCTGGACCATTCACTCCGGTCCGGTTGGCGTCTATGAAGGCGCCGCCAACTACGATGTGGACTATAAGAATCTTGCCGGTGCAGAGCCCGGATTTTTTGCCCGTATGTTCGGCACCTCTGCGGTTGCCGGAACCAATAGCTATGCCACGGATGTCAGTTGGCTGGGCTTTACCGACAAATATTGGTTGAGCGCTCTGATCCCGGACAATATTTCCCAAGTCGACGCAAAATTCCGTTCTGGCGGGGGTGATATTTTTCAGGCCGAGATCGCGAAGAAGAACGCGCAGATCATTGCACCGGGTCAACAGCTGAAAACCACGACCCGTCTGTTCGCCGGAGCAAAGGAAAACGCGGTACTGGTGAAATATCAGGAAGGCCTCGGGGTCATAAATCTGGATCGCGCCATCGACTGGGGCTGGTTCTACTGGTTCGAAAAACCGCTATTCTATCTGCTCAACTGGTTGTTCAATCTGGTCGGAAATTTCGGTGTAGCGATCATTCTGATGACCTTCATCGTCCGCGGGATCATGTTCCCGATCGCGCAGAAACAATTTGCATCCATGGCACAAATGCGAGCGGTGCAGCCGAAAATGAAGGCGATTCAGGCGAAGCACAAGGACGACAAGCAGCAACAGCAGCAGGAAATCATGAAGCTGTACAAGGACGAGAAGGTCAATCCGCTTGCCGGATGCCTGCCGATCTTCCTGCAAATCCCGATCTTCTTCGCGCTATACAAGGTGCTGATGCTTTCGATCGAAATGCGCCACCAGCCCTTCATCCTCTGGATCAAGGATCTCAGCGCGCCCGATCCGCTGACGCCGGTGAACCTGTTCGGCCTGTTGCCGTTCGATCCACCGACTTTTCTGGCCGTGGGCATTTTGCCGATCCTGATGGGCATCACCATGCACCTGCAGTTCAAGCTGAACCCGGCACCGATGGATCCGATGCAGAAACAGATCTTCAGCATCATGCCGTGGATCCTGGTGTTCATCATGGCGCCTTTTGCCGCCGGTCTGCAGCTCTACTGGACAATATCCAATACGCTCACCATCCTGCAGCAGAAATGGCTCTATTCGCGCCACCCGCAGATGAAAGAGATGATGGCCAAGGAAGCCGAAGAAAAGGCCCGCAAGGCAGCGGCTGACAAGGCGGAAGCATGACACCACTCCATCCGAAACTGTTCTCCGGCCCGATCAGCTTTCTGAAAAGTGCGCCACAGCTGCAATTTCTGCCCGAGCCGACGGTGCCGGAAATTGCATTTGCCGGTCGGTCCAATGTCGGCAAGTCGTCGCTGATCAACGCGCTGACCAATCGGAATGGTCTTGCGCGGACGTCCAACACGCCGGGCCGGACCCAGGAGCTCAATTTCTTCGATATCGGCGATCCGTTGATCTTCCGGATCTGCGACATGCCCGGCTATGGCTATGCCAAGGCACCGCCGAAAGTGGTCCAGAAATGGCGCTTTCTGATCAACGACTATTTGCGTGGACGGGCCGTGCTGAAACGAACCTTCGTCCTGATCGACTCGCGACACGGCATCAAGGCGGTTGACGAGGAAGTGATGGAAATGCTCGACCGGGCGGCGGTCAGCTACCGTGTGGTGTTGACCAAGGCGGACAAGGTCAAGCAGGAAGAACTGGATATCACGGCCGAAAAGGTCGCGGAGATTGCCAAGAAGCATCCTGCCGCACATCCGGACCTGCTGCTTACCTCTTCCGAGAAGAAACAGGGTATCGACGAACTTCGGCTTGCCGTTCTCGAGGCCGTGCAGAGCTAGCCGCCCGAAACCAGACTGCTGCACAAGGCTTTTCTCGACACAGCCGATCATATTTGATTATGGGGCATTATATGAAATTGATAATCGGAAACAAAGCCTATTCCAGCTGGTCGATGCGCGGCTGGCTTGCCTGCAAACAGTCGGGACTGTCCTTCGAAGAACTGACCGTGCCTCTGTTCGGCGACGATTGGGACCATGTCCGGGTAGGCGAGAATTTTGCCCCGTCGGGCGGCAAAGTACCGATTTTATGGGATGGCGAGACCGTGGTCTGGGATAGTCTGGCGATTATCGACTGGCTGGCGGACAAGACCCACCGGGACCGTTTCTGGCCGAAAGACGAGACCGCCCGCGGCATGGCCCGTTCGATGGCAGCGGAAATGCATTCCGGTTTCATGGCGCTCCGCCGGCAATGCCCGATGAACACACGAAAAATTTACGAAGGCCTGGCGATCAGCGACGAGGTCAAGGTCGACGCTGCGCGAATCATCGAACTCTGGGCGCAGGCGCGCGCCCGCTTTGGCGGCGGTGGACCGTTTCTGTTCGGCACTTATGGCGCCGCGGATATCATGTATGCGCCGGTGGTTTCGCGCTTTCAGACTTATGGCTTTCGTTTGCCCGGCTTTGCCACCAGCTATATGCAGACCATTCTCGATCATGAATGGACAGCGCAATGGATGGAAGCGGCCGAGGAGGAACCCTGGGTAATCGAGCGGCTCGAGCAACCGAAATCAGCAGAAGCCTGATCGCCCGGATATGACCGCACCAACAGCTCTCGACCTGGCAAAGCGGCTGATCGCAGAGCCCAGCATCACCCCCGCGACCGGCAGCGTGTTTGACGAGATGGAAGCGATGCTCGTGCCGCTGGGATTTGAAATATCGCGCTTTATCGCCGGCGATGCCCCCGAAGATGCGGAACATGGCGGTCCGGTCGAAAATCTCTTTGCCATCCGCACGGGTCCGGCCGAGTCGCGCCATTTTGCCTATGCCGGGCATCTCGATGTCGTGCCGCCTGGCCAGGGCTGGCAGACCGATCCTTTCGTGCCGGAAATACAGGGCGATCTGCTCTACGGACGCGGCGCCGTCGACATGAAGGGCAGTATCGCAGCCTTTGTCAGCGCCCTGCACCAGCTTCCCGATGATCTGGGCACGATCAGCCTGATCATCACCGGCGACGAAGAAGGGCCTGCCCGTTTTGGTACGGTCGCGCTGATGGACCTCATGGCCGAGCGGGGCATCACACCCGACCTCTGTCTCGTCGGCGAACCGACCTCGGTCCACCGGCTCGGTGACATGATGAAAATCGGACGGCGCGGTTCGGTCAATATGTGGGTCACCGTGCATGGCATGCAGGGCCATGTCGCCTATCCGCACAACGCCGACAATCCGATCACCAAGCTTGGCAAGATCTTGAGCGAGATTGATGCCATTCAGCTGGATGAAGGCACCGACTGGTTCCAGCCGAGCAATATCGAATTTACCGACCTGCACGTTGGCAATCCTGCGCATAATGTGATTCCAGCCAAGGCCGAAGGCCGCCTGTCGATCCGTTTCAATGACCGGCACACGGGGGAAAGCCTCAGCGCCATGGTCCAGGAAATCGTCGAACGGCATGGCGGCGAATTGAAGCCAGTCATTTCCGGCGAGCCATTTCTGACACCGCCCGGAGAATTTTCCGGCATTGTCGCAGATGCGATTCGCGAAGTGACGGGCGTGGAACCGGAACTGTCGACATCGGGCGGGACGTCCGACGCCCGCTTTCTGGCTAAGATCATGCCGGTGGTCGAATTTGGCCTGTGCAATGCGACCATGCACAAGCTGGACGAAGCCGTTGCAGTCGATGATCTGGAACAGCTGGCGAAAATATTTGGGCTGATTGTCGCACGGTCGCTGTCCTGAAACGCTGAGCTCAGCGCCGCCGCCGCAAAATGATATAGAGCGCGCCGGCCCCGCCGTGGCGCGAATGGGCGCGGCGCACAGTGGCGATATGTGAGGCATGGCGAGAGGCGGCCAGCCAGTCGGCAATCGCCGCCCGGATCGCCCCGCGACCGCCCTCTTGGCGGCGTTCATCGTCATTGCGCGCCTTGCCGGTAATCAGCAATATCGCGCGATGGCCGGCGGCTATGCTGAGTTCCAGCGCCCCGTCGAGACGTCCATGCGCCGACGACAGAGTGTAGCCGTGCAAATCAACCGTAACGTCGGGTTGAATCATGCCCTTGGCGAGACGGCGATCCCAGCCGCCATCCAGCCCGTGGCGCGTGGGTACCGGCTTCTGATCACGCAGCGGGACGGCTATGACCGATTTTCCGCCAAAGCTTTCCGCGGTGATCGGACCGGACAGATCGCGCGGCCGCCTGGCGACCGGAAGGTTTTCAATCCGTTTCAGCCGTCCCTGATCGAGCGGCTTCACGGTTTCGATGAACTTCTGCCAGAGCGCCTTCTCACCGGCGGTAAGGGGCCGGTCCGACATGATTACTCGCCCGGGTTTTGGCGGGCTGCGACCAGCCTGGCGACGGTGCCTTTGGGCAGGAACAGCAACGCCTGTCCGTTGGAGGACATCCCGCCCGCGATTATCGCCGCTTCTTCGCCTGCGCCCCAGAATGTATCGAAGCGGTTGGCACCCTTGATCGCCCCGCCGCTATCCTGCGCGACCCAGAGGCCGTCGGCAATATCATGTTCCATATCAAGAAAGACCGGCGCGCCCAGCGGTACAAACATCCGGTCTGCGGCAACCGACGTGCGCCCGACCACCGGGTGGCCCATTGCCCCCAATGGCCCTGGTCCGGTCAGTTCGTTGAAAAACACATAGCTCTTATTCTCGCGCATGATCTTCATGCCTTCTTGCGGGTTGGCCCGCAGCCATTCGACGATGCCCTGCATATTGGTCTTGCCGTCGGCCAGCAATCCGCGTTCGCGCATCAGCTTGCCGATGCCGGTATAATCCCGACCATTTTGTCCGGAATAGCCGATCCGCATGATCGACCCGTCGGGCAGCGCCAGGCGGCCACTGCCCTGGATCTGCAGAAAGAACAGATCGATATAATCCTGCGCCCAGGCGATCTCCAGCCCCTGACCGACCAGCGCGCCATCATCGATCTGGGCCCGGTCTTCAAACGGCACCAATTTGGTCCCGTCGACCTTGCCGCGGATTCTTTTGTCTTTCATCGCTTCGGAAAACAGGCCGAGATCGACGTCGAGCAAATTGTCGGGTCGCCGATAGATCGGCACCGGATATTTGGCGTTACTGATCCTGGATCCGCTGATCTGCGGTTCAAAATAGCCGGTTGCAAAAGCCTTGCCATCGCCAATTTGCACCGTTTCGAAATAGGATGCGAAAAAGCGCGCGGCATCATTATCCTGCCAGCCCGCGGCGGCGGCGCACGACAATTGCCAGTCGGCACCATTGGTCAGACCGCTATTATCCTCGCGCCGGACCAGCGACGAACAGCTGGTGCGAAAGGATCGCAGCGCGGATGCGGCTTTGGCCTCTGTTAGATTGAGGCTGGCGATATCCGGTCCCAATGCGATGCCGGAACCGGTTGCACGGGTCGAGTCATCGCCGATTTTGACGAGCTGCGCGGCATCGACAGGCCTGAACCTCGCCGGCGCGCCATTCTTATATGTCGACTGCGGAGCATCGCCCGCAACCCATTCACCGTCTTGCTGCTGCGCCTGCTGTGGGGCCTGCTGTGGCGGAAGGCTTTGCGCAGCGCCTTGAGGAATGATCGACATCGAACAGGCGCTGACCATCGTCATTGCCCCGAAAAGCGCCACGATTTTCATGATATTGTCCCTTGGCGAGCGAGGGTCAGGCCTCATCGGTTTCGTCGAGCAACCAATTGGGATCGGCACTGGATAGATCGCGGCTGAAGGTCCAGACATCGTGGGTTTCGGCCGCGTCGGACAGCGAGCCACCAATCAGATTGCCCTTTTTGTCTTTGACCACCGACGCGATATCAGCATCAAATTGCACCGTGATGCGTGCCACAGGCCGACGATATTCGGCGGCCGAAATACGCGCGCTGTCGATTCGCACCAGCTGATTCGCAAGGACTTCGCCGCGCTTCTCCCGCGCATCGATGACATCCGCGAAGCTTTCGTAAACATCTTCATCACAAAGGGATTTCAATTCTTCCTTGTCGCCCTTCCAGAAGGCTTCGAGGATCATCTCATAGGCCGCTTGTGATCCCTCGACGAACCGGCCGACATCAAAATTGCGGTCAGCGCTGAGGATTTCACGCATGCCAGATTCGGCGCTGCTGTCATAGACCATCGTCGGCGCTCCGGCAGGTGCGGGAACGATATCCGGAACATGCGGCTTGGCATCTTCCAATGACCTGCGATCATTGGCACGGGGTTCAACGTTGCGCGGCATATGTTCCTGCTCATGACCGCTGCGCTTGCCCAGCACCGAATAGAGACGCAAGCCGAGAAAGGCCGCTACCATAGCCAATAATACAATTTCGATGGTCACTTCAGTATCCAATCTTTTCTTTGACCCTATACATAGGCAGAAATAGGGGCGGTTTCAAATGGCATTAGTGAAAAAGCCGCTTTGCCGCAATTGGCCAGCCTCTTCTACCGGCCAATTTGTGAACCTGCGCTTACAAAAATACCGGAATGGCGGGCTCCTCGATAGCGGTTTACTCTTTCATTGCCCTTGGTTCCATCCCCTGCTAGGCGCGCTGCGAATGGCGCATCAATATGCGCGAAAGGACATGTTTGACCAATTTTCCGAAAGGACAGACCCGATGGCTGATGATAATGAAAAAAACGAATCCGAAGCGACACCCACCGGGAATGTGACGACTCCGGACCCGCTCGCCAATGGCGCGGACACCCAGCCACAGATCGGCGTGATTTCGCAATATGTGAAGGACCTGTCGGTCGAAAACCCCAACGCACCGGACGTCTACCAGTGGAACGCACAGCCACAGATTGATGTGCAGTTCAATATCGGTTCTTCGCAGATCTCTGATGAAGTCCACGAAGTCGAACTGAAGATCGACGTCACCGCCAAATCGGATGAAGGCGTCGCATTCGCCATAGAGCTGCTATATTGCGGTCTTTTCGGTCTGCGCAACGTCTCCGAAGAGCAGGGACATCCGTTTCTGTTTGCCGAAGCGCCGCGGCTTCTCTTCCCCTTTGCCCGGGCAATTATTTCCGACGCCGTGCGCGATGCCGGATTCCAGCCCCTGCTGCTCGAGCCGATTGATTTCACCGCGCTCTATCTGCAGCAGCGCGAACAGATGGCGGCACAGCAATCGGGCGAGCAACCGGTTGGTAACGCCTAAACAACCTTGCTAGGATAGCAGGCATGAACCTGCTGAAATCCACCGGAACCATCGCCGGGCTGACTCTGGTCAGCCGTGTTTTCGGCTTTGTCCGAGACATCATGCTGGCCCGGATCCTCGGAGCCGGCGCCGCAGCGGACGCCTGGCAGCTGGCGTTTCAGCTGCCCAATATTTTTCGCCGGCTATTCGCCGAAGGCGCGTTTTCGGCCGCCTTCGTGCCGCTGTTCAATCGCAAGATGGAAGAGGATGAAGAGCGCACGGCGGCGCAGAAATTCGCAATCGACGTGCTTTCGGTTTTCGTGCCGCTGCTTTTGGCCTTTTCAGCGGTGATGATGCTCGCCATGCCCGGCATCATCTGGCTGATCGACGATTTCGGCAGAGGTGGCCGGATGGACAATTTTTCGGTTTCGCTAGCCCGGATCACCTTTCCCTATCTCGGGCTGATCAGCATCACCACATTGTTCGCGGCGATATTGAACTCGCTCAGCCGGTTCGCGGCAGCGGCAGCGGCACCGATCATGCTGAATATCTGCATGATCACCGCTTTAATCGCCTCCTATCTGGTCAATGACGGGAACGACCCGCGCCAGACCGCCTATTTTCTGGCAATGGCCGTGGCCACCGCCGGACTGGCGCAGATGCTCTGGCTCTATTATTGGGCGCGCAAGACCGGGTTCCGCTTCCCTCTCAAAATGCCCCGGGTCAATGCCGATGTGAAGGAACTGGGCATACTCATCCTGCCGGCCGTGTTCGGTGCCGGCATCTATCAGATCAGCCGCTTCATCGACCTGTTCTTCCTCGGCCGCTTGCCGGAAGGGTCGTTCGTCTATCTGGCCATGGCGGATCGCCTGAACCAGCTGCCGCTCGGGATTATCGGCATTGCCCTGGGGACCGCCATCCTGCCGGCGCTGTCGCGATTCATCGCCAAGGATGATCTGGGCGGGGCGCAGCGCCTGCAAAGCAACGCGATTGAGCTGGCGATGTTGCTGACCATTCCCGCCGCGATTGCCCTGTTCTTCGCCGCCGGGCCCTTGGTCACGTCCTTTTATGTCGGCGGGAATTTTCTGGCGAGCGATGGCGAGACAACGGCCAATGTCGTGGCGGCTCTGGTGGTTGGACTCCCCGCATATGTATTGGTCAAAGTGCTCATCCCTGGTTTCTTTGCCCGGAAAGACACCAGGACCCCCGTCTATACAGCGGGGATTTCCCTGATCATCAACGTCAGCCTCAATCTCCTGCTGATCCCGATCTATGGCATTGTCGGCCTCGCATTTGCGGGCGCGATAGCCGCCTGGTGCAATTGTGCCATGCTCTATTACATGCTCCATTCGCGCGGACATTTTCATATCGAATGGTCCCTGTTGCTGCGTATTGGACGAATCACTTTCTCCGCTGCCGGCATGGCAGCGGTGCTGGTCTATGCAGCGCCGATCGGGGAACGCATGTATGACGGCACGATATGGCAACGAGTCGGTTCGATCACCGCTCTGGTCAGTGTCGGCGGGCTGGTTTATGCGGCGCTCGCATGGCTGACCGGCGCAATCGACCGTGACAAGATCACCATGCTGACCAAGAAGAAAGCGGCAGAAGCAGCCGCAAACGAAGAAAGTTTGTAACATGCGGACGGTATCTGGCATCCAGCCTACGGGGAATCTCCATCTCGGCAATTATCTGGGCGCGATCAAAAATTGGGTGAAGATGCAGGACGAGGGGGAATGCCTGTTTTTCCTGGCCGATCTTCACGCGATCACGGTGCACAACGACCCTGCTGAACTGGCCGCCAATTGCCGCGAAATGGTCGCCGCGCTGGTCGCCGCCGGGGTCGATCCCGACAAATCGATCCTGTTCAACCAGGCCCGTGTGCCGGCCCATGCCGAACTGGCGTGGATGCTGATCTGCAACACCCCGATGGGCTGGCTCGACCGGATGACCCAGTTCAAGGAAAAGTCGGGCAAGCACAAGCAGCGAGCCTCGCTCGGCCTCTACGGCTATCCGGTGCTGCAGGCAGCGGATGTGCTGGCCTATCAGGCGACCCATGTGCCGGTCGGCGAAGACCAGAAACAGCATCTCGAACTGGCCCGCGATATTGCCTCAAAATTCAACAGCGATACCGGCACCGAAACCTTTGTCCTGCCCGAACCGTTTATCGGCAAGACCGCAGCCCGGATCATGAGTCTGCGCGACGGCAATGCGAAAATGAGCAAGTCCGATCCGTCCGACCTCAGCCGGATCAACATGAGCGATGATGACGAGACGATCGCGCGGAAATTGAAAAAGGCCAAGACCGATCCCGAACCGCTGCCCGACAATATGGCGGATCTCGCCGACCGCCCGGAAGCGAGAAATCTGATCGGTATCTACGCCGCGCTCGCCGACCAATCGCAAGACGCGGTGCTCGCCGAATATGCAGGCAAGGGCTTTGGCGACTTCAAACCGGCGCTTGCCGATCTGGCGGTCAGCAAATTGTCACCCATCCGCCAGCGTTTCGAGGAACTGCGCAAGGACCAGACAGCGATTGACGCGATTTTGCGCAACGGGTCGGAAAAAGCCTCGGTGATGGCGCGACCGACGGTGGAAGCCGCTTATGCCGCGCTCGGGTTACTGCGAAACTAGCGCCCCATGCCGCAGCGCCCGGTTGCAACCGGTGCAATAGACTTGCCTGCCTCGCCATTTTCGGTAAATGCTAGTCCATGGATATTATCTCAATACGCGGCGGCAATCGCCTGTCAGGTACGATTCCCATTTCGGGAGCCAAGAATAGCGCTCTGACCCTGCTGCCATGCGCGCTGCTGACCGATGAACCGGTCACCTTGCGCAACCTCCCGCGGCTCGCCGATGTCGACAGTTTCGGCCATCTGCTCAACCAGCTGGGCGTTTCCACCACCATCGAAGGGGCAAGGCCGGAAGATTTCGGCCGGGTCATGACGCTCAAGGCTGGCCGGATCACCTCGACCGAAGCGCCCTATGATATTGTTCGCAAGATGCGGGCCTCGATCCTGGTGCTGGGCCCGCTGTTGGCGCGCGCCGGCGAATGCCGGGTCTCGCTGCCCGGTGGCTGCGCGATCGGCAACCGGCCCATCGACCTGCATCTCAAGGCAATCGAAGCGCTCGGCGCCAGCATTGAAACAACCAGCGGCTATGTGATCGCCCGCGTGCCCGATGGCGGCTTGCCCGGCGGGAATTTCTCATTTCCGGTGGTTTCGGTCGGAGCAACGGAAAATGCGTTGATGGCGGCCGTGCTGGCAAACGGAACAAGCATCCTCAAAAATGCTGCCCGGGAACCGGAAATTGTCGATCTGTGCAACATGCTGGTTGCCATGGGTGCAGAAATCGAGGGCATTGGCTCGTCGACGCTCACCATATCCGGTGTCGATCGGCTGCACGGCTGCACCTATCGCGTGATGTCGGACCGGATCGAAGCGGGCAGCTATGCCTGCGCAGTCGGCATTGCCGGCGGCGAAGTCGATCTGCTGGCCGCCAAGGCCGATGAAATGGAAGCGACCCTGGACGCGCTGCGGCTGGCTGGCCTGGATATCGATATCCATGCCAAGGGCATCCGGGTGGCGTCCGATGGCAAGCTCAAGCCACTCACCCTGTCGACTGCGCCCTATCCTGGCCTGGCCACCGATATGCAGGCGCAGCTGATGGCGATGCTGTGTCTCGCCGACGGCGCCAGCGTGCTGACCGAAACGATTTTCGAGAATCGCTATATGCATGTGCCCGAACTCAACCGGATGGGCGCGGATATCGAAACCAAGGGTCGCACCGCCGTGGTCCGGGGTGTCAAGAAACTGACCGGCGCGCCGGTAATGGCGACCGATCTGCGCGCCTCGATGAGTCTGGCGATTGCCGGACTGGCAGCGGAAGGCGAAACCCGGCTGCAACGGATCTATCACCTCGACCGCGGCTATGAGCGGCTGGAAGAGAAACTGGCGGCGGTGGGCGCCGATATCGAACGGATCAGCGGCGATTGATCGACCGCCGCTAGCACTTATGGCAGCTTGTCATTGCGGCACTTTTGCCGTGTAGTCTCTCCCATAATAAGGAGAGGATGAGTCCATGTTTTCAGGACCAATAGAAGACCGTCTGGCGATTCGGGAATTGCACGATGCCTATTGCGATGCCGTGCTGCGCAAGGATCCCGACGACTGGGGTGCACTGTGGACGGAAGACGCGATCTGGTCGCTGATGGGGACCGAAGTGGTTGGCCGGACCAATATCGTCAATCTCTGGAACGGCGCCATGGGCCAATTTGATGCGGTCAGCTTCCTCGGCATACCGGGCAGCCTTGCCGTCACTGGCGACACCGCATCGGGTCGCTATCAGACCCATGAAATATTGGTCGAAAAAGGCGAACCGCGCATTGCCGGCGGACGCTATGACGATGAATTTGTCAAAATCGACGGCCAATGGCTTTACAGCAAACGCATATTCAATGTTGTTGCCCAGATTGGCGGAAACAAGATTTAGGAGAATTTGGAAAATGGCAAAAATATTGATCGCAGCCCATATTGATGTGGACCCGGCGACACGCGAAGAATGTCTGAAAAAAGCGCAGCCCTATATCGATGGTGCGCTGAGCCAGGAAGGCTGCCTCTGCTATAGCTGGGCCGCCGACATGCACAATCCGTCCCGCATCGAAGTGTTTGAAGAATGGACCGATGAAGAGGCCCTCGCCCAGCATTTCAAGGATGTCCATTATTCCAGCATGCTCGCCCATATCGGCAGCTTTGGCCTGATCAATGCCGTCAGCGCCAAATATCGGGTGGATGCCGAAGGGCCGGTCTATAATGCAGAAGGCAAACCGACACCGTCGTTTGACTAATTTGAACAGGAATTTGCCATGAACGAAGCAGTATCCAAATCTCTTTTCCAACCGGACATCCTGGCCGATCCGTTTGATTTCTATGAAGAGAAACGCGCCGAGAGCCCGGTCTTTTTTGATGAAGCCAGCGGCACCTATGTCGTTCTCGATTATGACCTGATCTCGGAAGCTGTGGGTCGCTTGGATGATTTCTCTAATAATTTCAACGCCTTGCTTTCCGGCGGAAAGTCCGATGAAGAGCTTGCAAATGATGAGGAAGTGCAGGCCATTCAGGCCCAGGGCTTCCCGCAGGTCAACACGCTGCTGACCGCCGACCAGCCGGTGCACACGCGGTTCCGCAAATTGGTCAATCTCGCTTTCTCCATGCCCAAAGTGAACAAGCTGGAAGACAGTATGCGGGAGATGTCGAACGAGCTGATCGACAATTTTATCGACAAGGGCGAATGCGAATTTGTCAGTGAATATGCGATCCCGATGCCGGTCCGGACCATTGCCGTGCAACTGGGCCTCGATGTCGCGGATGCCAGCACGATCAAGCGCTGGACCAACGCCTTTGTCGACCGCCTGTCCGGCATGATGACCCGCGAACGGCAATTGGAAACCGAACGCGAGGTGGTGGAATATCAGCACGCGCTCAAAGCCAATATGGACGAGCGCCGCAAGGAAGCGAAAGACGATATCCTGTCCGACCTGGTCAACGCCCAGGTTGATGGCGAGCGGCCGCTTGATGATGCGGAATCCCTGTCGATCGTGCAGCAGCTGATGGTCGCCGGCAATGAAACCACAACTGCGGCGCTGGGCGAAGGCATGCGGCTGTTCGCTAGCAATCCGGAACAGTATAAGAAAATCCAGGATGATCCCTCGCTGATCCCCAATGCGGTCGAAGAAGTGCTGCGCATGTCGAGCGGCTCGTCCGGTATCTGGCGGGTGATGCACCGGGATGCCGAACTGGGCGGCGTGATGCTGCCCAAGGGAGCGATGGTGATGATGCGCTATCACGCCGCCAACCGCGACCCCAAGCAGTTTGAAAATCCCAATGAATTTCAGGTCGACCGCAAGAATGCGCGGACCCACCTGGCCTTCGGCAAGGGCATTCACATGTGTGTCGGCAATATGCTGTCGCGCAAGGAAATGACGGTATCGTTCCAGCAATTCGCCAAACGGATGGACAATATCCGGATCCAGGAAGGCGCTGAACTGCGCTATCCGCCCAACATGATGCTGCGCGGACTGGCCAATCTGCCGATCCTGTTCGACAAGAAATAGACCAGAAAACAGGAACATATGATGGGCATGATGGACGGAAAAGTCGCGCTGATTTCAGGCGGCGCAGAAGGGATTGGCGGAACCGCCGGACAGCGCGTTATCGAGGAAGGCGGCTCGGTAATGCTGGCCGATATCCAGATCGACAAGGCGCGCGCGCATGCAGCAGCGCTGGGCGAACGCGCCGAAGCGGTTGAGCTGGATGTGCGCAATCTCGATCAGTGGCAAGCCGCGGTCGATGCCACCAAGCAACGCTTTGGCAAGATGACGACGCTGTTCAACGTCGCCGGCATTTCCGAACCGGGGTCGGTCGATGAGGTCGATCTGGAAAGCTGGAACCGGACGATTGATATCAATCTCCAGGGCACTTTTTATGGCTGCCGCGTTGGACTCCCGGCGATCATCGAAAGCGGTGAGGACGGCGCAATCGTCAATATCGGCTCGATGCTGGCGATGCGTCCCGGTGCGCAATTCGCGGCCTATTGCGCCAGCAAGGCAGCGGTGACAGCACTCAGCAAATCACTCGCGCTCCACTGCGCCGCCGAAAAATATCCGGTGCGGGTCAACACCGTGCATCCCGGCGCAATCGATACGCCAATGTACCAGCGCTATCTCGCTGCCTATCCCGGCCCGCATGACGAGGCTGTGGAGCTGTTCAACCGCAACCATCCGATCAACCGGGTCGGTCAGGCGGTTGAAGTTGCCAATGCGATGCTATGGCTGGCCAGCGACCTGAGCAGCTTCACCACCGCCAATGATATCACGGTTGATGGTGGCGGCAGCTACCGGGAATGAAGGGATAAAAAAAGGTGGCCGGAGCGGGCCACCTTCAACCGCCGGACAGATTGAAATGCGATATCCGGCGATGGTTCTGCCAAACTAGCTCCCGTTGCTGGCGACGATATCGACAACCGTTCCACCGCCCGAACGCTTGTTCAGGGTGATCACATAGGCATCGTCAGCATTTGCTTTTGAGCCGCCCAGAACATGCTCGGTGCCCCGCAACAGATATTCGGCGTCATATCCACCACGTTTTGCCTGGGTATAATAATAATCGACAATGCTCTTGATCGGCGTCGCGGTGGTGAAACTGACCACGCGAAGGTCGCATTTGCCAGCCGCTTCCTGCACATTCGCTTTTGGATAGACCATAAATTCCGGCGGCATTTTGTTGGCCCAGCCCATATCATAGGTCAGTTTTTCCTTGCAGACGGGCTTGTTCTGGCGCGCCTCTTGCAGCTCGGCCTTGTCCCCCAGTGTCAATCCTTCATCGTCCGACGTCATCTGCCGGGGCGTCGGCGCACTTAGCATTTTGCCGCCAAGCACAGCCTTTGCTGCGGCTCTCCCATCTTCACCAGTGCCCGGCGGGACCGATCCGTCCGCCGCACCATTGCCCCCGCGAATGGCATTGCGGTTGGCCTGGTCCGTGAGATCGGGGTCAACGAGGATCGCATCTTCCAGCGCATCATTCATCGCCGGGTCAGAGGTCAGATTGTCATCCAGCTTTGCCAGCTCTTCGTCGCTGGCTTCATTGCTGCCGCAGGCTGCAAGCGTCAGAGGCAGCGCAAAAGCCGCAGCGGACAACCAAAGGGAACGGGAAAGATTAGACATGCAAATTGCTCCTGAATATAGGGAAACACATGCATCAAAAAGCGTTAATATTTCGTTAGGGAAACTGGTTAATCCGGTGACTCTTTGTTAACCTTTTGTCTCATTTCGGGATTTTAGCCGAACGTGTCCGGCCCATCCACTTCGCCAAATCGGATCAGGCGGGAGGTGAGAACAGCGGCCTGACGATTGATCACGGCTTTTTGATAGGCCGGGTCGGTGACCATTTCCAAGAAGGCGGCGCTATTTGGATAGCGGGCGATGAAGGAGGAGTCCCACTGCTTGTCATCGGGCCCGATCACCATAGATTCCATCTGCCCCCGCCAGAGGATCGTACCGCCAACCCGCGCGAAAATCGGTCCGCTGGTCTTGCCATATTCTTCATAAGCGCGCGCGCCGCTCCATCCCTTGCCGGCATTGGCATGATCGGCCGGATATTGCGCTGCCTCATGAAAGCGGAGCAGATTGAGCATATTGATCGGCACATCGCGTGGCAGCGCCTTGAATGCATCAAAACTTTCCCGTGTGGGATCAAGATAGCGATCTTCGGCCATGGCGGCTCTCCTATTCGAACTGTTTTCTATTCTGCATCCACTGATCGCGCGATTGCCCCCAGTCGTCAACCTGCGCACCCTGAAAGGGGTCGGGCAGCTTTGTCGGCCCGCGATTGGTCGAGCCAAGCCGCTCCGCCAATCTGATCGAGGCGTGATTTTTCGGATCGATCGTATGACAGATATCGCTCCAGGCGAGCGTATCAACGGCATAGTTCATACTCGCAACCGCGGCTTCCAGCGCATAGCCCTTCCCGGCAAATTCGGGCGCGACAGCCCAGCCCACTTCCTTCGCGGGCCAGCCTTCGGGATACCAGGGTCCGATCCGGCCAATCCACTGCCCGCTGTCCTTGAGAATGAGCGAGAACATCGCATAGCCGCGCACATGCCAGGCACCGACCATGGCGCAGAGAACGCGCCAGGATTCTGCGCGGCTTTTGACCCCGCCAATATAAGTCATTGTGGCTTCATCCGCCTGAAATGCGGCCCAGCCTTCAAAATCGTCGCCATTGGGCGGGCGCAAGATCAACCGCTCCGTTTCAATTCTGATGTCATCAATAGCCATGGCCTGCCTCCGTCCCGCAAACATTCAGCCTACTCTGACCATATTGATTTGCAAATGCTTGAAATGGCGGTGCACTATGCATATAATACAGTTATGTTCAATCTGATCTCCATTTTCATCGGCGTCATTGCCCTCATCCTCTCCTTTATCGGCCTGGTGCCGCTGCTGGGCTGGACCAACTGGCTGATCCTGCCAATTGCCGGCATTGGTGCCCTGTTTGGCCTGATCTCCTCGCGCACCAGCGGCATGTATTTCTGCATGATTGTCATGGGTCTTTGCGCCTTGCGGCTGTGGATTGGCGGCGGCATCATCTGACCCTGTTGCCGATTTTTCCGGACAATCAGATTTCTTGATTGCCCGGCGGCAGCGCTAAGCTTAAGCGCTGCAAAATGTTCAGTCCGCTATCCACCAGCCGCATAGGCCTGATTCAGGCGCTGACGGCTTGCGTCTGCTGGGGCTTGTTGCCGGTCTATTTCAAGCTGCTGCAAAGCGTCGACCCGCTGGAAATTGTCGCCCATCGCATCATCTGGTCCGTGCCGCTGCTGCTGATCATCCTCTATTTCCGGAAAAGCCTCCCCAGTCTGGGATCCGCGCTGATGAATCGCAAAATGCGCTGGACGATGCTGGCCAGCGCCTGCCTGATCGCTACCAACTGGCTGATCTATGTCTGGGCAGTAAACAAAGACCATATTCTGGCCGCCAGTCTTGGCTATTTTATCAGCCCGCTACTCACCGTCCTGATGGGCCGGGTTTTTCTGGGTGAGCCGCTGTCCGGCAAAAAGTGGCTTGCCATTGCGATCGCGGCAACGGGGGTATCAGTGCTGGCCGTGCAAGCGCTGGACACACTCTGGATCAGTCTCGCTCTGGCAGCGTCCTGGAGCAGCTATGCGCTGGTCCGCAAAATTGCCGATATAGGACCGATGGTGGGCCTGACGGCAGAAACCGGCATATTATTCCTGCCCTTCATTTTGCTTCTGGTCTGGCTGACCTTCGTGATGCCAGCTTCTCCCTCGAGCACACATCTCGGCGATGATCGTACGATTACCCTGTTGCTGATCGGTGGCTCCTTCGTCACCGCCATCCCGCTCCTGCTGTTCGCGGCGGCGGTCAAGAAAATGACCCTCGGCGCCATCGGTGTACTGAACTATCTGGCACCGACGATCCAGTTTCTGGTTGGCACATTCATCTACAACGAGCCGCTGTCGCCATCCCACATCATTTGCTTCGGACTCATCTGGATCAGTCTCGCGCTTTATTCGACCGATTCCTATCTGGCTGGCAGGTCGGCGCGGAACACGCATCCCGCCTGAGTGCGCTGGTGGTTCAGGACTGAACAATCCGCCACTTCAGAGCAGAGCCGGCATGAAATGGAACCAGTGTGGAGCCGGCAGATTCAATATCGTCCGGCACCTGAATATCGCTCCGTTCCAGGCTGATCATCGCTTCATTGACCGGCAAGCCGTAAAAATTGGCGCCATGTACGGATGCAAAACCCTCCAGCCGGTCGAGTGCGCCCTCTTCGTCAAACACCGCCGCATAGCTTTCCAGCGCATAGGGCGCGTTGAAAATCCCGGCACAGCCGCAGGCCGATTGCTTGGCGTGAATTTCGTGCGGTGCGCTGTCGGTGCCGAGAAAATATTTGGCTGAGCCGGACGTGGCCGCCTTGCGCAGCGCCAGCCGGTGCATTTCGCGCTTCGCCACCGGCAGGCAATAGGCATGCGGACGAATCCCGCCGGCAAACATGGCATTGCGATTGATATGCAGATGGTGCGGCGTGATCGTTGCCGCGACATTGGCACCGGCGCCATCAACAAACTGCACCGCCTGCGCGGTGGTGATATGTTCGAACACCAGCTTCAGGCCCGGCAGTGCCCGAATCAGCTTGTCCAATATCCGCTCGATAAACACCGCTTCGCGATCGAATATATCGATATCGCCGTCGGTCACTTCGCCATGCACCAGAAGCGGCATGCCGATATCCTGCATCCGCTCCAACACCGGCATGATATGCGCGACGTCGGTCACGCCATGGGCACTGTTGGTCGTGGCATTGGCGGGGTAGAGTTTCGCGGCGGTAAAAATGCCGGCATCATGACCGGAAGCGATGTCGTCGGCATCGGCATCATCGGTCAGATAACAGGTCATCAGCGGGGTAAAATCGGATCCGGCCGGCAAAGCTGCCATGATCCGGTCGCGATAGGCCGCTGCGCTGGCCGCGCTGGTCACCGGCGGCGACAGATTGGGCATGATGATGGCGCGGGCAAATTGCCGCGCGGTAAACGGCGCGACAGCCTCGAGCATCGCGCCATCGCGCAAATGGACATGCCAGTCATCGGGACGTCGGATGGTTATGCGGTCTATTGTCTCGGTCATTTTCTGTTCCGTTGATCCTGCGCCCGGCGAATAATGCCTCATTTCGGCTAGCCGGGTGCTGGCGGGTTGGTTTTCTGTTCCGAAACCCCTACCTAAATGCCATGACCGAAACCAGACTTAATGATCGCGCCATCATCCGGCTTTCCGCAACCGACGAGTCCGAAGACACAAGGCAGTTTCTGCAGGGACTGGTGACACAGGATATGGCGGCGGTGACAACGGGTGCGCCGCAATGGTCGGCGCTGCTGACCGCGCAGGGAAAGGTGCTGTTCGATTTCCTGCTGTGGTCAGACGGTGAAGACATATTGATCGACTGCGAAAAGGATCTGGCCGACGCCCTGGTCAAGCGCCTGAAACTCTATCGATTGCGCCGCAAGATCGAGATCGTCCGGGATGATCTGGTCGGCGTGCACTGGGCCTTGATGGCCGAAGACCGGCCGGTCGATCCGCGATTGCCGATATTGGGGCATCGCTGGCTGGGTGATGCGGGCGATGGTGCAGGCACCGAAGAAGCCTATCGAAAGCATCGCCTGTCGCTCGGCGTGACCGAGGGCTCGGCAGAACTCGGCAGCGACAAGACATTATGGCTCGAATGCAATGCAGCGGAGCTCAATGGCGTCAGCTTTACCAAGGGCTGCTACGTCGGACAGGAAAATACGGCGCGGATGAATTACCGGCAAAAGGTCAACCGGCGACTGGTCGTCGTGCCGATCGCCCAGGCCGATGGAAAGCGCCAGCGCATCGCTTATCCTGCCTATGGCCTGTCGGTTGAACATCGGCGCGTGGAAGATATCAAGGGGCTCGACCTGCCCGATTGGCTGGCCACAGCGATCCGGGACCAATAGCAGTCCGAAATTCGCCTTGCCCCGATCCGGCCTAGCGCTGGATAGCAATGGGCAAGCGTCAGCGGCTGCACGACGGGCAGCAGCCTTGGCTGCGATGCCCGTCAATATCCCAATTCAGCCAGGCAGCGCCTAGACAGCGTCGCTTTCTTTGGTTGCCCGCGGCTTGACCACCCGTTTTTTGCGAACAGGTTTCTTTTCAACCTCAACATCGGTCGACTGCAAAATCGCAGGCGGCAGCGCGCTGGCATCCAGGCCGTTGCTCTCGCCATTTTTTTCTGCGGTTTCGTTGTGGGCGGTTTCAATCTTGCGGGGACGCCGACTGCGCACCGGTTTTTTCTCTTCCGGCGCTTCATTCGCGGCGATATCGTCGCGATCATTGCGATCGTTGCGATCGTTGCGATCATTTCGTTCATCGCGTTGTGGACGATTTTGCTGCGGCTGGGGACGGCTGCGCTGATTGTCACCATCATTGTCGCTATCATCATCCTGGCCATTGCCACGATTGTCGCTGCGATTGTCCGAGCGATTATCGCTACGATTGTCAGGTCGATTGTCACTACGATTGTCTCCGCGCGGTTCTTCGCGGGCGATCCGCTGTTCTTCGCGGCGGGCAATCGTATCGGCGTTGACCCGGAAATAATGATCGGCAAATTGATGATAATATTCGGCCTGGACGCGGTCGCCATTGACCTGCGCGTCCTGCGCCATTTTCTTGAATTTATCGAGCATCTGCACAGCATTGCCGCGTGCGCGATTGTCTATCCGGTTATCGCGGTCCGATCCGCCACTGCGGTTGCCCTGGGGACGATTATTGGTGTTCCGGCTGCGCCCACGGCGGCCGGGCTGACGATTGTTCATCAATTTTTAGGTATCCTTATACCGCTAATAAACTTGGTCTTTCTCAAGTCATAGCCACACTCTGGTGGCGATTGCGCCGCAGACAACCCGTCCACAGCGGCCCATACAAGACAAATGCACGCCGAAAACCAGCAACATTATCAAGTTGGGGGCAGGCCAGTGATTTAGGGAAAAAGCCAGAAATCCTCTGGGCCTGCGCCAGTCTTAGCGACTCGCTTCGGCAAAACCAAGTCCTTTTTACCGGCGGAGGATCAACAAACGGTCGTTGCCGCCTAAATCTTGCTTTAATTCAACATGATAGCCGATATTTGTCGCTATTTCCGAAACCGGATTTGCCAGATCAAAGCCGATTTCGAGCAAGGCTGTTCCGGTTGGCGAGAGCAGCTTTTCCAGCGCGGGGATGATGATCCGATAATCATCCAGCCCCGCTTCTCCGGCGAACAGGGCTTGATGGGGTTCGAAATCGGCCACATCGGCGGACAATCGGGCGCCGGTTGCGACATAGGGCGGGTTGGCAAGGATCAGGTCAAAGCCGGACCCGAGCGAATTTGTCCAATCGGGCTGCGTCCAGTCCAGCAGCAGGAAACTGGCCCGATCAGCCAATCCGAGCGCATCGGCATTATTATGGGCGATCTGCAGGGCGGCAGCGCTGGCATCCATTCCCAGACCCCTGGCTTGCGGAAATTCATGCAAGGCTGCGAGCACTAGTGCACCACTGCCCGTGCCCAGATCAACGATCTGCTGCGGATGCGCAGATGCGAATATGCGAGCCGCCTCCTCGATCAGCAATTCGCTGTCGGGCCGCGGAATCAGGACATCGGGCGTGACCTGAAAGTCGAGGCCCCAGAATTCCTTCTTGCCGATGATATGGGCAATCGGTTCGGATTGCCGGCGCCGTTCGACCAGTGCGGGAAAATCGGCTGGCGCGTTCAGCTCGGGCAGTTTCAGCAGCAGCTCGGATCGCTCCATCTGCAAGCCATGCGCCATCAGCAATTCCGCGTCGAGCCGGGCACTGTCGGAAATTTCGGTCAATAGCAGCGCCGCCTCGCGCAGGGCACCGGCCGCATCACCCATCCAGATTGGCGAGCCGGCTGGCTTCATCCTCCGCGATCAGCGCGTCGACCATTTCGCCGAGTGCAGTGCCCTCGATGATTTCGGGCAGCTTGTGCAGGGTCAGGTTGATCCGGTGGTCGGTCACCCGCCCTTGCGGATAATTATAGGTGCGGATGCGCTCCGAACGATCGCCGGAACCGACCATCGACTTGCGCGCTTCGGCTTCCTCGCTTTGCACCGCATCGCGTTCCTGTTCATAGAGCCGCGCTGCCAGCACCTTCATCGCCTGCGCCTTGTTCTTGTGCTGCGACTTGCCGTCCTGGCACTGCACGACCAGCCCGGTCGGCAAGTGGGTGATGCGAATCGCGCTGTCGGTCTTGTTGACATGCTGACCGCCAGCACCACTCGCCCGATAGGTGTCGATACGCAGATCCTCGGTGCGGATCTTGATATCGACTTCTTCCGGCTCCGGCAGGATCGCCACCGTCGCCGCAGACGTATGAATACGCCCGCCGCTTTCGGTTTCCGGCACCCGCTGGACCCGGTGCACGCCGGATTCGAACTTGAGCTTGGCGAACACGCCTTTGCCCTGGATATTGGCGACGACTTCCTTGAAGCCGCCGACTTCCGAGGCATTGGCGGAGATCATTTCGACCTTCCAGCCCTGATCCTCGGCATAGCGCGTGTACATGCGGTACAGATCACCGGCAAAAAGCGCCGCCTCGTCACCGCCGGTACCAGCGCGAATTTCGAGCATAGCGGGGCGGTCGTCGGCAGAGTCTTTGGGCAGCAATTGCAGCGCCAGCGCATGTTCAGCCTTTGACAGCGCCTTTTTGACGCCGTCCACTTCATCTGAAGCCATTGCCTTCATCTCGGCATCATCACCGGCCAGCATCTCGGCCAGGCCTTCCTGCTCGTCGCGCAGCGATTTGACATGGGCCGCGGCAATCGCAACCGGCTCGATCTCGGCATATTCCTTGGAGACGGCGACAAATTTGTCGCTGTCGAGATCGCCCGACGCCATCATCGCCTGCAACTCGGCAAAGCGCGCTTCGATTTGCGCTATTCTTTGGGGGGTGATGCTGGTCATGCAGTCAAAGCCTCGACCAGCCCGCCCAACAGGATTTCGCGCTGATCGCCGGTTGCCAGATTTTTGACCGCTGCCACACCGTTGGCCAATTCACTTTCGCCGATAATCACCACATAAGCCGCGCCTGCGGCATTGGCCTTTTGCATCCGCTTTTTCATATTGCCCTTATAGGCCATCTCACAGCCGATGCCGGATCTGCGCAATTCACCCATGAGTTTCATCGCTGCCGCTTCGCAACCATCACCTAAAGGAATAAAAATGGCCTCGGGACTACGCTTTTCGGGCTCCTCCAGCAACATGCCCAGCCGCTCGATTCCGGCAGCCCAGCCAACCGCCGGCGTATGCGGCCCGCCAAGCGATTCCATCAGGCCGTCATAGCGACCACCAGCCAGCACCGTGCCTTGCGCGCCGAGCCGGTCGGTGACAAATTCAAACGCCGTGTGCCGATAATAGTCCAGCCCGCGCACCAGCCGGCTGTTGCGCGTCCATGCCACGCCGCAGGCATCCAGACCTTCGGTCACCTGCGCGAAAAACTCTTTCCCTTCGCTCGACAGATAGGCATCAATATCGGGAGCCGCATCGGCAATCGGGCGGTCCTGCCGTTCCTTGCTGTCGAGAATCCGCAGCGGGTTGCGCTCCAACCGGTCCTGACTGTCTTCCGACAAGTCCGCTTTGTGCGCCTGGAAATGTTCGACCAGCGCGTCGCGCCAGGCATCCCGGCTTTCCGCATCGCCCAAGGTGTTGAGCTGCAAGGTCACGCCATCATCAATGCCCAGCTCCTTCAGCAGCTGATCGGCAAAGCACAATAGTTCGACATCCGCCGCAGCTTCACCTGCGCCAATAATCTCCGCATCCAGCTGGTGAAATTGCCGATAGCGCCCCTTTTGCGGGCGCTCGTAGCGAAAAATTGGCCCGTGCGCCGAGAGTTTCAGCGGTACATGCTGCTGCCAGCCATTGCTCAGAAACGCGCGGCAGATGCCGGCGGTAAATTCGGGCCGCAGGGTCAGGCTGTCGCCGCCGCGATCCTCGAAACTGTACATTTCCTTCGACACCACGTCGGTGGTCTCGCCGAGCGAACGGGCGAAGACCGCAGTCGGTTCAAACACCGGCATTTCGACGCCCTTGAAACCGTAGAGCCTACGCACGCGCTCGAACGTCTCGACCACGTGGCTGAACCGCTCCTGATCTTCGCCAAATATGTCCTGCGTGCCGCGCACCGGCTGGGGTGTCTGTATCTTTGCCATGGGCAGCCTTTAGCCAGTGCAGCGGCAAAGCGGAAGTGGCTTATTTCCACCAAGCCTCTGGACGAATGTTCCAAAATCCCTCATTCACGCGCGCTGATCACTATAGGGGTTTTCTTCACATGCGTCTGGTTGGCATATTGGGTCTGGTCTTGGCCCTCACCATTTCCACAACGGCGACCGCGATGCCGGACAGTCTGAGCAAACCAACCTATGTCGCACCGCAGGAGACGATCCCGGCGCCGCAGGACATTGCCTATCCCGGCACCATGACTTTGCAGGTCGATGCACGCGATCATGACCAGGGCATATTCCGCGTCACCCAGACGATTCCGGTAGCCCAAACCGTCGCGGGGGCGGCCGGCCGCCTGACCCTGCTCTACCCCGAATGGCTGCCCGGCAATCACGCCCCGCGCGGCGAGATCGAGAAGCTCACCGGTCTCGAGTTTACCGCCAACGGGCAAAAACTCCCGTGGGTCCGCGACGATGTCGATGTCTTCGCCTTTCACCTGACGGTTCCTGAAAATGTCAGCGCGATTACCGCCAAATTCGAGTTTGTCTCGGCGACCACCAGCAGCCAGGGCCGTATCGTCATGGCGCCATCGATGCTCAACCTGCGCTGGCATCAGGTTTCGCTCTATCCCGCCGGCTATTATGTCCGCCAGATTCCGGTCGAGGCGACCGCCATCTATCCCGATGGCTGGCAAGCGGCGAGCGCCCTGCGTCCGAAATCGACCACCGGCAACACAATCGTCTATAAAAAAACCGACTATGACACTTTGGTCGACAGTCCGGTTTTTGCCGGACAATATTTTCAGAGCCTTCCGCTGACCAGTCGCGTCCATCTCAATATTGTTGCCGATGACGCAAAATTCCTGAAACCCGAAAAAGACCAGCTTGCTGTGCACAGCAAGCTGGTCAAGGAAGCGGAAGCCCTGTTCGGCAGCCATCCCTATGACCGCTATGACTTCCTGCTGGCGCTGACCGATGAAATGGGCGGCATTGGTCTGGAGCATCATCGTTCATCCGAAAATGGCGTGGACCGGGAATATTTTACCGATTGGGACAGTGGGCCGGGCCGGCGCAACCTGCTGCCGCATGAACTCACCCATGCGTGGAACGGAAAATATCGTCGCCCCGCCGGCATGTGGACGCCCGATTTCCGGCAACCGATGCGCGACAATCTGCTGTGGGTCTATGAAGGACAGACGCAATTCTGGGGCTATGTGCTGGGCGCGCGATCCGGCCTCTATTCGAAGCAGGATACGCTCGATGCCCTCGCCGCCACCGCAGCCGGAATGGACCAGCGAGTCGGACGAAGCTGGCGCCCGTTGATCGACACCACCCATGATCCGATCATTGCCGCCCGGCGGCCCAAGCCCTGGGACAGCTGGCAGCGGTCCGAAGATTATTATAATGAAGGCCTGCTGATCTGGCTCGAAGCCGACCAGATCATCCGCCGCGAATCGGGCGGCAGCAAATCGCTGGAAGATTTTGCCCGGGCCTTTTTTGGCGGCAAGAATGGCGACTGGGGCGTGGTCACCTATGAGCGGGAAGATGTTGTCGCAGCGCTTGGCAAGGTCCAGCCCTATGACTGGGACCGGTTCATTGAAGAGCGGGTCTACCAAACCGGCACTGAAGCGCCCAAAAACGGCCTGCTGCTCGGCGGCTATCGGCTGGTCTTTGTCGACACGCCGAGCGCCTTCATACTGGCCAATGACAAGCGCCGGAAACAGCTCGACCTCAGCTACAGCCTTGGCCTGATCATGGGTGCCAAGGGAACGATAAAATCGGTGATCTGGGACAGTCCGGCGTTCAACGCCGGCCTGAAATCCGGCCTCACCATCTCGGCGGTCAATGGCAAGGCCTATAGCGACGAAGCGCTCAAGCAGGCGATCGAGGAAAATCGCGGCGGCGAAGGCAAGATCGAAATTTTTGCCAAAAATGGTGAGGCCTATCATAATTTTATGGTCGACCATTCCGGCGGCCTGCGCTATCCGGCGCTCGAGAAAATCACCGGAGAGGGTGTTGATCAAGAAGGCGGCATAGACCGGCTGTTGCAACCAAAAACCAGATAAGGACCCCCTTTCCATGGACATTAACAAAATTCCGATTGGCGATAATCCGCCGGAAAGCCTGAACGTCGTCATTGAAGTTCCGGTTGGCGGCGAACCCGTCAAATATGAATTTGACAAGGCATCCGGCGCGCTGTTTGTCGACCGTATCCTGCACACGCCAATGCGCTATCCGGCCAATTACGGCTTCATTCCGCACACTTTGTCGCCCGATGGCGACCCGCTCGATGCGCTGGTTGTCGCGCGTTCGCCGTTCATGCCCGGCTGCGTCGTGCGCTGCCGACCGATTGCCGTGCTCAACCTCGAAGACGAACATGGCGGCGATGAGAAACTGCTCTGCGTGCCGATTGACGCGACCTTCCCTTATTATCGCAAGATCGACGAAGGCAATGACCTGCCCGAAATCGTGATGCAGCAGATAGAACATTTCTTCACCCATTATAAGGACCTCGAACCCGAAAAATGGGTGCGGGTTGGCAAATGGGGCGATGCCGACGAAGCGCGACGAGTCGTGCTCGAAGCGATCGAACTGGCGAAGCAAAACAAGTCCTGATATAAATCGGTTGGTGCTGAGCTTGTCGAAGCACGCTGATGGGGCCAGACAGGCCCTTCGTCAGGCTCAGGGCTAACGGAACAATATTATGAAACTACCCATGTTCACCGCCGCGCTTGCAATGATCGCCGCTCTGGCGGGTTGCGCGACCCCCGAAACCCGGGTTCGCAACGGGCTGATGAGTGCCGGGTTATCTGCACCCATATCAGCCTGCATGGCCGACCGGATGGTGGATCGGCTGTCGCTGGGCCAGCTCAACAAGCTCAATGGTCTGGGCAAACTGAGAAAACGCAATGCCGGTGATGTGATATTCAAGGAATTTGTCAAACAGACCCGCTCGCTGCAGGATCCCGAAATCCTCGGCGTTGTCACCAGCTCGGGCGTTATTTGCGCCGTCAAATAGCGGCCCCATCAAAAATGCGAGCAGGATTCACAGCTCTATAACCAAGCGAGGGCTGGAAATCCCTATCCAACTGTGCTTTAGCCCCCTCGAGACTCACTATTTCCACCAACGAAAGGCATTGCCTCTCTTCCATGAACATTCACGAATATCAGGGCAAAGAATTGCTCGCCAAACACGGCATTGCCGTTCCTGCCGGCTATGCCGCGCTCACCGTTGAAGAAGCGGTCGCCGCAGCCGAGAAACTTCCCGGGCCGCTTTATGTGGTCAAGGCGCAGATCCACGCGGGTGGCCGCGGCAAGGGCAAATATAAGGAACTGGGCCCCGATGCCAAAGGCGGCGTCCGGCTGTCGAAATCGATCGACGAAGTGCGCGCCAATGCTGAGGAAATGCTGGGCAATACTCTGGTCACCATCCAGACCGGCGATGATGGCAAGCAGGTCAACCGGCTCTATGTGACCGACGGCGTCGACATCGAGAAGGAATTTTACCTCTCGATGCTGGTCGACCGGGCCAGCGGCCGGGTTGCAATCGTCGTTTCCACCGAAGGCGGGATGGATATCGAGGATGTTGCGCACAACACACCGGAAAAAATCAAGACGATCACGATTGATCCGGCTCAGGGCTTCATGCCGCATCATGGCCGGACCATCGCTTTCGCCCTCGGTCTGGCAGGCGACCTGAACAAGCAGGCGCAAAAACTTGGCAAGAAACTCTACGACGCCTTCATGGCGATGGATTGCGAGATGGTCGAGATCAACCCACTGGTGGTGACCGAGGATCAGCAACTGATCGTACTCGACACCAAGATGAGCTTCGACGGCAACGCGCTGATGCGCCATCCCGATATCGCAGCGCTGCGCGACGAGACCGAAGAAGACCCGGCAGAAGTCGAAGCGAGCAAATCCGACCTCGCCTATATCAAGCTCGACGGCAATATCGGCTGCATGGTCAATGGTGCCGGCCTGGCGATGGCGACGATGGACATCATCAAGCTCAACGGCGCCTTTCCGGCCAATTTCCTGGATGTGGGCGGCGGCGCGACCAAGGAAAAGGTCACCGCGGCGTTCAAGATCATCCTCGCCGATCCGGCGGTCGAGGGCATTCTCGTCAACATCTTTGGCGGCATCATGAAATGCGACATCATCGCCGAGGGCATTGTTGCCGCGGCCAAGGAAGTCGACCTTTCGGTGCCTCTGGTGGTTCGCCTCGAAGGAACCAATGTCGAGCAGGGCAAGGAAATCCTGGCCAACAGCGGCTTGCCGATCGTGTCGGCCGATGATCTGGGCGATGCCGCAAGGAAAATCGTTGCACAGGTAAAAGCAGCGGCCTGAAGTTACTTAAGCCCCTCCCCTTCAAGGGAGGGGTTAAATGAAATGCTGCAGCGCAGCGCAAAACTTGACGTTTACGTGAACGTAAGTTAATCGGTTAGTGAATTTAGAAAAGGAAACAGCAATGAAAATCCTGGTACCCGTCAAACGGGTGATTGATTATAACGTAAAACCGCGGGTCAAGTCCGACGGCAGCGGCGTCGATCTCGCCAATGTCAAAATGTCGATGAACCCGTTCGACGAGATTTCCATCGAAGAAGCGATTCGCCTGAAAGAAGCGGGCAAGGCTGAAGAAGTCATCGCCGTTTCGGTTGGCCCGCAAAAGGCCCAGGAGACTCTCCGCACCGCACTCGCCATGGGCGCAGACCGCGCAATCCTGGTGATGACCGACGAAGAAGTCGAGCCACTTGCCGTCGCCAAGATCCTCGCCAAAATCGCCGAAGAAGAACAGCCCAAGCTGATCATCTGCGGCAAGCAGGCGATTGATGACGATTCGAACCAGACCGGCCAGATGCTCGCAGCCTTGCTCGGCTGGGGACAGGGTACGTTCGCCAATGAAGTCGATATTGACGGCGACAGCATCACCGTCAAACGCGAAGTCGATGGCGGCCTGCAGACGGTCAAGCTGAACCTGCCCGCCGTGGTCACCACCGACCTGCGCCTCAACGAACCGCGCTATGCGTCACTGCCGAATATCATGAAGGCGAAGAAAAAGCCGATGGATGAAAAAACGCCAGCCGATTATGGCGTCGACATCACACCGCGTCTCACCACCATCACGGTCACCGAACCGCCGGTGCGCCAGGCTGGTGAAAAGGTCGAAGATGTCGATGCGCTAGTCGCGAAACTCAAAGCTGTGGGAGCCATATAATGAAAACGCTCGTACTCGTAGAACATGACAACAAAAACATGAAAGACGCGACGCTGGCCGTTGTCACCGCCGCGTCGCAGCTGGGCGAAGTCCACGCTCTGGTCATCGGCTCCGGCTGTGCCAGCGTTGCCGAACAGGTCGCCAAGGTCGCTGGCATCGCCACCGTCCATGTTGCAGACGATCCGGCTCTGGCCAACCAGCTTGCGGAAAATGCCGCGCCGCTGATCGCCAGCCTGATGGATACCCATGACGCATTTCTCGCGCCAGCCACCACCACCGGCAAGAATATCGCCCCGCGCGTCGCCGCCCTGCTCGACGTCATGCAGATCAGCGATATTCTCTCGGTCGAAAGCGAAGACACGTTCACCCGGCCAATCTACGCCGGCAACGCGATTGCCACGGTCAAATCTTCCGATGCCAAGAAAGTCATCACCGTGCGCGGTACCGCTTTTGACAAGGCAGCAACCGAAGGCGGCTCCGGCACCATCGAAGCCATTGGCGGCGCCAGCGAAGCTGGCCTGTCCAGCTTCGTCAGCGACGAAATCGCCAAGTCCGAACGGCCCGAACTGACCAGCGCCAAGATCATCGTTTCCGGTGGTCGTGCTCTGGGTTCGAGCGAGAAGTTCGAAGAAGTGATCACACCTCTGGCAGACAAGCTCGGCGCCGGCATCGGTGCCTCGCGCGCTGCGGTCGATGCGGGCTATGTGCCGAACGACTATCAGGTCGGCCAGACCGGCAAGATCGTCGCTCCCGAAGTCTATATCGCCATCGGCATCTCCGGCGCGATCCAGCATCTCGCCGGCATGAAGGACAGCAAGATCATCGTCGCGATCAACAAGGACGAAGACGCACCTATTTTCCAGGTTGCGGATATCGGTCTGGTCGCGGATCTGTTCAATGCGGTGCCGGAACTGACCAGCAAGCTGTAAACGACTTCTCCCTTGAGGGATAAATGACGATCACAAAAAAGGGGCGCGGAGAAAAATCTCCGCGCCCTTCTTGCAGTTGCACATATAGAATGAAGAATCGCCTATCATCTTATTCCGTTCGCACCAAAACCATCTCAGACGGCTCTTCGCCAGCGCTGCTCAAATAGGTTTCAGCTCGTTTGACGCGACCGGGTTCTGACAAATCGAACGACAAGCTATGTTGATGATTGTCTGTTGGCTTTACCAAATTGGTCGCGTCCCAGAAATCAAAGACTATTTTCGCCGCTCCGTCGGGCGTGCTCATTTTCATGCGTGGTTGATTGCCTTGCGGGCAATAGTGGGTTGCGACGAGATCGGCCTGGTCTCGATGGTAAAGCCTGAGCGAATGGGTTTTATCTCCCCTAACCCAGCGTTCGATCAAAACGCTGTCATTGGCAGTCAATTCAAACTGGATATGGAATTTTAAACCGTCCGTACCTTCCCGCTTCCAGTTTCCCACAAGTGCGGACATTTGCTCAAATGAAGAAACCGGCGGTTTAAGGTCATCCGCCAACGCGGGTCCGGCAAAAATCACCGCGACAGTCAACGCAAAGGCAGCGGTTTTGGTGAGCATGACGACCCCTTATACTGTGAAGGATTCCCCGCACCCACACGCCCCCTTGGCGTTCGGATTCTCAAACACAAAACCCGCGGTGAAATCATCTTCCACCCAGTCCATTGTGCTGCCGATCAGGTAGAGCACCGATCCGCCATCGACGTAAAACAGCCCGCCGGGGGTGACGATCTTCTCGTCGAACGGGACTTCCTCGCTGATATAGTCGACCGAATAGGCAAGGCCCGAGCAACCGCGGCGCGGGGTGGAGAGTTTTACGCCGATCGCGTCTTCCGGCGCTTTGGCCATCAGGTCGGCAATGCGTTGCTCGGCGCCGGGCGTCAGGATGATCGCCGCCGGGATGGCGCGGGTTTTGGTTTTTGTCGCGGTCATAGCTCTTCTTCCTTTCAAGCCCCTCCCCTTCAGGGGAGGGGTTGGGGTGGGGACTGTGCCCCACTCGCAAATTCGGAAATTGGCATCGAACCAATTTCCTCATATTCCACCCCTTGCCCCTCCCTTGAAAGGGAGGGGTTTAATTCACAACATCCCCAGTTCAAGCTTCGCCTCGTCGCTCATCTTCTGCGGGTCCCATGGCGGGTCCCAGACGAGATTGACTTCGGCATGGCCGACGCCGGGCACGCTGCCGACCTGCATTTCGATCTCGCCGGGCATCGATTCGGCGACCGGGCAATGCGGCGTGGTCAGCGTCATCGTGACAATGGCGTGATTGTCGGGCGTGATCTCGACGCCGTAGATCAGGCCGAGATCATAGATATTCACCGGAATTTCCGGATCAAAGATCGATTTCAGCGTATCAACCACCGCTTCATAGAGATCGCCGCCGGCTTCTCCGGCCGGGGTCTCTGTCGGTGCCTGCGCCAGAAAGCCTTCGAGATAATCCCTCTTGCGATTGAGCTTCGCTGAATCGCTTTCCGCTTCATAGGGCGATGGTGCCATGACGGGTGCCGGCTTTTCCGTGGGAGTGTCCACAGCGTCCTCGACCTTCGCCAGTCGCGGCTTTTCGACCGACTTGACTTCTTCGACCAATATTTTGCGTTCTTCGTTCATATCGTCACCTTACCCGAAAATCTTTCTGACCCGATTGATGCCATCCACCAGGGCGGCGACATCCTTGTCATCACTGTAAATCCCGAAACTCGCCCGTGCCGTTGCCGGCACGCCAAGATAGTCCATCAACGGCTGCGCGCAATGATGGCCGGCCCGGATCGCCACGCCGCCTTCATCCAATATAGTGGCGACATCATGCGGATGCACGTCGCCGACCGCGAAACTCAAGATGCCCATGCTCTGGTCGGGGCCGAAGACCCGGACCGCGTTGATCCCGGACAGAGCTTCGCGCGCCTTGGCCAAAGTCGCATTTTCATGCGCCGAGATCACGTCCAGCCCGATGCCCTCGACATATTGGATCGCCGCATCAAGAGCAACCACACCAACAATATGCGGCGTGCCCGCTTCAAAGCGGCCCGGTGGCGGCGCATAAGTGGTGCCGTCAAAGGACACGCGGTCGATCATCGACCCGCCACCCTTCCAGGGCGGCATGGCTTCGAGCGTTGCATAAGGCGCCCATAGAGCACCGATGCCGGTGGGGCCGTAAATCTTGTGGCCCGAAAAGACGTAAAAATCGCAACCGAGATCCTGCACATCGACCGGCAGCCGCGGCGCGGCCTGACAGCCATCGAGCAACAGCTTGGCGCCAAATTTGTGCGCGATTGCCGCCGCCCGTTTCGCGTCGAGCAAGGACCCGAGCACGTTAGAGACATGGGCCAGCGCGACCAGCTTGTGCTGCTGCGTCAAATTCGCTTCGATCCAGTCGAGATCGATCTGGCCATCCTCGGTCAGCGGCGCGACATCAATATGCGCGCCGGTCCGCTCGGCCAGCATCTGCCACGGCACGATGTTCGAATGATGCTCCAGCTGCGACAGCATGATCCGGTCGCCCTTGGCGATAAATTTATTGCCCCAGCTTTCGGCGACCAGATTGATACTGTCGGTCGCACCGCTGGTGAAGACTATTTCATTTTCGGACGCGGCATTCAGGAAACCCGCAACCCGTTTGCGCGCGGCTTCATAGGCGATCGTCATATTGGCCGACCGCGCATAGACGCCGCGGTGCACGGTGGCATAGTCCGGACCGTAGGCACGAGCGATGGCGTCGAGCACGGCTTTGGGCTTCTGCGCGGTGGCGGCGCTATCGAGATAATGCCAGTCGGGTCCGATGCCGGGGAAGTCGGCGCGGTGACTGGTACATATGTTGGCCGGAGCGTTCACAATTCCACCCCATTATCATCGTCATCCTGAACTTGTTTCAGGATCTCTGGAGGTCCTGAAACAAGTTCAGGATGACGGGCGGCGCATCCACTCACGACAAAGCCCCCAAAACCTCAAGCGCCTTGCCCTCGATCACTTCGCGCGCCGCATCATCATCCATGCTCACAAAGGCATCGGCAATAAACGCCTGCAGCATCAGCTTCTGCGCCGTCGCCGGATCGATGCCGCGCGAAGCCATGTAGAACAAAGCCTGCTTGTCGAGCTCGCCGACGGTCGCGCCATGGGCGCATTTCACATCATCGGCGAAAATTTCCAGCTCCGGCTTGGCGTTCGCGGTCGCGCCGCGGTCGAGCAGCATTGCCTTGACCGACTGCGCCGCGTCGGTTTTCTGGGCATGGCGGGCCACATTGATCTTGCCGAGGAAGCTGCCCGTCGCTTTGCCTGCCAATACCGAGCGCACCACCTGGTTGGAGGTCGCATTGGGCTCGGCGTGGATGGTTTCGGTGACGATTTCCAGCGTCTGGGAACCATTGCCTAGGATCGCGCCGCCCAGTTCAAAATGGGAGCTGTTGCCGAGCGTCGCCTTGACCTGAATCCGGCCATAATCGGCATTGTGTGCGAGCAGATGGATTTTGAACGTGGCATTGTCGCCAATGGTGACATCAAGATCGACCACGCCGACGCCATCGACAACCGGCAATTCGACGATCTGACGAGAGATGGTCTCGCCAGCCGGAACATGGATATGCTCCGGTCCGGTCAGCGTCGGCCAGACGGTTTCGAGTGCCTTGAGGTCAGCATAGCGCCAGGCCTCGTCGCGGCGGGTGGGGAGAGGTGCGTTCATGACGACACACCGTTAGTGGTGAGCCTGTCGAACCACGCTTCTCGACGAAAGGCGCCCTTCGACAAGCTCAGGGCTAACGGAAAGAGGATACCAGCGGTCATCATGCCGCCTCCGCTATCGCTTCATAGCCTTCATTCTCAAGCTGCAGCGCCAGTTCCGACCCGCCGGTCTTCACAATCCGACCATCGGCCAGCACATGGACAAAATCGGGTTCGACAATCTCCAGAAGCCGCTGATAATGGGTGATCAGCAACACCGCCTTGTCGGGCTTGCGCATGATGCTGTTGATCCCATTCCCCACAGTGCGCAGCGCGTCGATGTCGAGGCCGCTGTCGGTCTCGTCGAGGATCGCCAGCTTGGGATCGAGAATGCCCATCTGGACCATCTCGTTGCGCTTCTTCTCGCCACCGGAAAAACCGACATTGACCGCCCGCTTGAGCATATCCATGTCCATTTTCAGCAGCGCCGCCTTTTCCTTGGCGAGCTTGATGAATTCCGCGCCACTGAGCGGCTCTTCGCCGCGCGCCAGCCGCTGTGCATTCAGGCTTTCGCGCAGGAACTGCAGGTTGGAAACGCCGGGAATTTCGACCGGATATTGGAAGCCGAGAAAGATACCCGCCGCGGCCCGCTCATGCGGATCGAGCGCGAGCAAATCCTGCCCGTCAAATGTGGCGGAGCCTTCGGTCACTTCATAGCCGGGCCGTCCGCCGAGCGCATAGGCGAGCGTCGACTTGCCCGCGCCATTGGGCCCCATGATCGCATGGATTTCGCCCGCGTTGACGGTGAGCGAAAGCCCCTTGAGGATTTCTGTGTCGCCGACATTGGCGTGGAGGTTTTCAATTTTTAGCATTTTGTTTCTTTTCAATTACGAATACTTTGAATGTATCTTGGACAGGCGCGCTGGCGATCTTTTCAATCAGGTCCCGATCCGTCACCCTGAACTTGTTTCAGGGTCCACTTCTCTGCACTCACCGGCTGTGATTGGGTCCCGATGGATGCTGAAACGAGTTCAGCATGACGAAGGTGCGTTACACGTTTCACTATCACCCAACCGATCCTTCCAGCGAAATCGCCAGCAATTTCTGCGCTTCGACCGCAAATTCCATCGGCAGTTCCTTGAGCACTTCCTTGGCAAAGCCGTTGACGATCAGGCTCACCGCCGCTTCGGCGTCGAGGCCGCGTTGCTGGGCATAGAACATCTGGTCGTCGCTGATCTTGCTGGTCGTTGCTTCATGCTCGATCGTCGCGGTCGGATTCTTGACCTCGATATAGGGAACGGTATGCGCACCCGACTGATCGCCGAGCAACAGGCTGTCGCACTGGGTGAAATTGCGGACATTTTCCGCATTCGGCCCAACGCGGACGAGACCGCGATAGGTATTGTCGCTGTGACCGGCGCTGATCCCTTTCGAGATGATCGTCGAGCGGGTGTTCTTACCGTTGTGGATCATCTTGGTGCCGGTATCGGCCTGCTGATAATTGTTGGTCAGCGCGACCGAGTAAAATTCGCCAACGCTGCCCTCGCCGTTCAGGACGCAGCTCGGATATTTCCAGGTCACCGCGCTGCCGGTCTCGACCTGGGTCCAGCTGATTTTGCTGTTCTTGCCCTGGCACAGCCCGCGCTTGGTGACAAAATTATAGATGCCGCCCTTGCCATTCTCGTCGCCGGGATACCAGTTCTGGACGGTCGAATATTTAATCTCCGCATCATCCATCGCGATCAGCTCGACCACGGCGGCGTGCAGCTGGTTCTCGTCGCGCATCGGCGCGGTGCAGCCCTCGAGATAGGAGACATAGGACCCTTCCTCGGCAATGATCAGGGTGCGCTCGAACTGGCCGGTATTTTCCGCGTTGATCCGGAAATAGGTGCTCAGCTCCATCGGGCATTTCACGCCCTTGGGGATATAGACAAAGGTCCCGTCGCTAAACACGGCACAGTTGAGCGTCGCGAAATAATTGTCGTGCATCGGCACGACCTTGCCGAGATATTTTTTCACCAGATCGGGATATTGTTTGATCGCCTCGCTGATCGAGCGGAAAATCACGCCCGCGTCTTCAAGCTCCTTGCGGAAGGTGGTGGCCACCGACACGCTGTCAAACACGGCGTCGACCGCAACCTTGCGTGCGCCCTCGACGCCGGCGAGAACCTTCTGCTCCTCGATCGGTATGCCGAGCTTCTCGTAGACCCGCAGGATTTCAGGATCGACCTCGTCGAGCGAACCCAGCTTTTCCTTTGGCTTGGGCTCGGCGTAATAATAAGCATCCTGATAGTCGATCATCGGAATGTCGAGCTTGGCCCAGTCCGGCGATTCCATCTTTTGCCACTGGCGAAATGCCTTCAGACGCCAGTCGAGCATCCACTCGGGCTCGCCCTTCTTGTCGGAAATGAAGCGCACCGTGTCTTCATTGAGACCCTTGGGCGCGAAATCCTGTTCGATGTCCGACGACCAGCCGAATTCATAGCTGCTCGCCTTGTCGACGGCTTCCTGCGCCTCGGCGTTCATGTCCTTGCGGTCTGCATCATAGTCTGAAGTTTTGACGTTATCGCTCATCATGCTTTTTCCATTATTCGAATTTTGGGGGCGACTGGCAAATCCGACAGGCTGGCCAGACTGACATCATCCAGCGCCTTGCGGATCGTGCGATTGACCACGCCCCAATGGGGTTTGACGGTGCAGCCGCTTTCCAGCAGGCAGTCATGATTGCCGTCGATGGTGCAGCTGGTGATCGCCAGCGGGCCTTCGACCGCCTCGACAATATCGGCGAGGCTGATCAGTGAAGGCGGGCGGGCGAGCCGGATGCCGCCGCCGATGCCGCGGGTCGATTCGAACAGGCCGGCGGCGGTCAGGCGGCTGACCAGCTTTTTCGCGGTCGGCAGCGGGACGCCGGTTTCCTGCGCGAGCTTTGCCGCGTTCAGCTTTCCTTCTGCCAGCCGCGCAGCACCACAATGGCGCGCGGCGGCGGACATCAGGACAACGGCATAATCAGCAAGGTTGGAAAGACGCATATTTCTCGAATCACCAGGGGTTAATCTCTAAACAAGACTGATTTAGTCTCATTTATCCAACATTGCAAGAAGAGCGGTATTTTGTGAATCGGATTCAGCTCTGTCGGCGAAGCCGGTGACCGGCAAACATGCTTCCAATGCTTCCAGTCAGGTGTCGGAAATCAGCGGCGCAATCTTGCCCTTGAGATCAGCGCGCTGATCGATCAGCCGGGCGGTTTCGCCCTCACCCACCCGCAGCTGGGTCGGGGTCACGCCGGCAAAGAATTTTACTTCCCGGATCATGTGCGACTGGTCGTAAAAGGCATCGACCAGCTCGAGCAGCTCTTCCTCATTATGCTCGGCATAGGCCCGGGCCGCCCGCAACGCCCGATATTTGCGCGCCAGATATTTCGGCGGCATGCCATAGAGTTTGTTCACCGTGCGCAGCACCTGCCGCGAGCTTTGCTCCGACCGTTCCATCAGGCCGCTGACCGGTGGCGAAGGTTCCGATGACAGCCACTCATCGACCATCCGGGCGAATGCCGCCGTTTCCGGCTTGAGGCGCGGTTTCAGCGACCGGTAGATCTTGTCCGTCCAGGCCACCATCTCCTCGGGGCTCTGGCAGCCGCGCAGATATTCCAGATTCTTCTCAACTTCCTGGGTAAAAACCTCCGTCGCATTCACTGCCCGGTCGGTATAGTCAGCGGCCGATTTCCGGGTGGAAATGGCCCAGCCAGAAGGCAATATGCCGACGCCAAACATCCGGAACGGCCCGGTTACGTCAAAATGCATTGATCCTGTCGAAGGGCCCTGCAGCATCGCGTCCTTGGCTGGAAAACGGCTGCCGTCGGCAAAACCGATTTCCGCGCTGCCTTCCAGCAGAAAGCGCAATTGGGCGATCGCGGCCCGTTCATTGTCGGCAAACCGCGGCTGATCGACCTCAAACAGATAATAGACCGAGACCAGATCCCGGACATCTTCTGCAGGCGCAAAATATCTCAAACTTACCACGCGACGACCCCCTCATCTGTCCCACCTCCAGGTTCAGATTATCTATGGATGCCTTTTTATAGCTGAAAAACAAAGGTAAAAAAAGGCCTGACCAAATTAATGGTCAGGCCGATAAGGAAAAGAACTCCGGCGCCACCGCTTTGCGATGGCAAGAGCTCTTCGGGTCGCACCGTCCCTATCACTGGTATTAACCCAGATTCATTGGACAGAAACGACAGATTGCCCTCATTTGCTTAACATTTCAGGACAAGATTGAGCTTGTTACCGTATCTTACCCCTCGTCAGCAATCCAGGCGTCAACCCTCTCTTCCATGATGTCCAGTGGCACCGGACCACTTTTCAGCACCACGTCATGAAACTCACCCATGCGGAACTTGTCGCCGAGGGCGTCCTGTGCCCGCGACCGGAGCTCGAGTATTTTCAGCTTGCCGATCATATAGGCGGTCGCCTGGCCGGGATAGACGATATAGCGCTCGATCGCCTTGCGAATATCGTCCTCGGGATTGGGCGTGTTGTCGGTCAGATATTGGATCGCTTCCTCGCGACTCCAGCGCTTGTCATGGATGCCGGTGTCGACAACCAGCCGGCAGGCCCGCCACAATTCCATCCCGAGCCGGCCAAAATCGCTATAGGGATCTTCATAAAAGCCCATATCCTTGCCAAGTTCCTCTGAATAGAGTCCCCAGCCTTCGGTATAGGCGGTCCAGCCGCCAAATCTGCGAAACGGCGGCAAATCCCCCAATTCGGTCTGGATCGTTCTTTGCAAATGATGGCCGGGCAAGCCTTCGTGATAGGCGAGTGCCTCGAGCTCCGTCTTCGACATGCTGCGCAGATTGTAGAGATTTACATAATAGGTTCCGGGACGCGAGCCGTCGGGGGCCGGGCCATTGTAAAAGGCCTTGCCGCCAGATTTCTCCCGAAACGCTTCGACCGGTTTGATGACGAGCGGCGCTTTCGGCAGCGTGTTGAAAAATTCGGGCAGCTTGGCCGTCATCGCCGCCAGCTTGCCGTCGACATCGGCCAGATAGGCTTCGCGCGTGTCATAATAAAATTCGTCACTGCTGCGCAGATGCTCGAAGAAGTCCTGCAAACTGCCTTCAAAGCCGACATCCGCCATGATCTTGCGCATCAGCCCATGGATCCGATCCACATTGTCCAGACCGATTTGATGGATTTCATCCGCCGTCAAATCGGTAGTCGTATAATTTTGCAGCCGCTCGGCATAATAGGCTGCGCCATCCTTGAACCGCCAGATGCCGTCACCATCGACCGCCGTCGCCTGCTGGCGCTCCATCTCGGCGATCAGTTTCTCATAGGCGGGTTTCAGGCTGTTGATCATCGCCGCTGCGCCGCGCCCGACCAGATCGGATTTTTCCGCTTCGGAAATATCGAGATCCGCGACCTTCTTTTTCAGATCGGCATAGATGGGCGAGTCTGCGCCATCCGCGAAAGGCGCACCACTGATCACATTTTTTGCGTCCGCGATCACATAAGGGAATACCCAGTCTGGCACGATGATGCCGTTGTCCGCCCGCTCTGCTGACTGCACCACCAGCGATTCGATCAATCGGCCGGCGGCATCAAGACGGCTGACATAGGCTTCGGCATCCGCCTTGCTTGCCACCCGGTGAATGTTGATCAGGAACGCCGGAATCTGGCTTTGCGCACCATTCATCTGGTCAAAAATATAGGCATTGTGGCGGAACGGGAATGCACTGCTCGACCGTTCGGCCCGCGCCTGAAACAGACGATAGCTCAGCTGGCTGGCTTCGCTCAGCTGGTCTTTGTCAAACTCGGCTTCCATCTGCGCAAGCGCGGCCTGACCACGCTCATATTGCGCGACTTCAGCGGTGTCGCTCGGGTCATCCCATTTGCCATAATCGGCATCGCGGATCCCGCGATAGGCTTTTGACACCGGGGAATGGGCGAGTTCCTGATCGTCATAATCTTTGAAAAAGGCGGACAGCTGAGCATTGATATCCTCGTTCGCCTGGGTTGCCACTTCGCTGGCCTGCGCATGGCTTGCGGGCGCGACGGCGGTCAATGCCAAGCCAGAGGCGGCGGTTAGCAAAAAATATTTCATCCAAAATCTTCCTTATCTGGTGTGAATTTCCCGGCCCTATCATCCCATTTGGATTTGCACAAATTTGCAATTGCGCCTGCTGCGCCCCGAACGAATACAGTCGAGACGGTCCAGGCCCTGTCTTTCCCGGGCAATGCGCAATCAATCCGGCAATTGGTGGTTGCTGCCGCGATTATACGCGGTTAGGCCCAATCACCATGCACGCACATTCACTGGACGCATTGATTATCGGCGGAGGCCATAATGGCTTGGTCTGCGCTTATTATCTCGCTCGCTCCGGGATGAAGGTCCGCATATTGGAAGCCCGCGACGTGGTCGGCGGCGCGGCGGTGACCGAGGAATTTCATCCCGGTTTCCGCAACAGCACGGCCAGCTATACGGTCTCACTGCTCCAGCCGAAAATCATCGCCGATATGGGCCTGGTTGAACGCGGCTACCGGGTCATCGAACGCCCCAAAAGCAACTTCCTGCCACTTGGTAATGGCAAATATTTACTCGTCGGCGGCTCTCTCGAAGCGACGCAGGAAGAAATCGCTCAATTTTCGCAGTCCGATGCGGCGCGCCTGCCGCAATATTATGCAATGCTGGAGACTGCGGCCACGATATTGCGCGATCTGGCGCTTGAAATTCCGCCGAATTCGGGAGGTGGCGCCGTTGCGATGCTCAGCGGCATCAAGACCGCCCGGCAATTCGCCCGGCTATCGGCGCTCGAACAGCATCATATCATCAAGCTGTTCACGCTCAGTGCCCGCGAGCTGCTCGACCAGTGGTTTGAAAGCGCGCCAATCAAGGCGATCTTCGGTTTTGACGCCATTGTCGGCAATTATGCGAGCCCCGATACGCCGGGCAGCGCCTATGTCCTGCTCCATCATGTGTTTGGCGAGGTCAATGGCAAGCAAGGCCAATGGGGCCATGTTATCGGCGGCATGGGCCGGATCACACAGCTTATGGCCGATGCCTGCAGTGAGGCCGGGGTTGAAATCAGCCTCGAAACGCCGGTGGAAAAATTGCTCGTCGAAAACGGCACCGCCGTCGGCGTACGGACGGTCGAAGGAGAGAATATTCTTGCGCGGAGGATCATCGCCAATGTCGGCCCGAAACTGCTCTGTGACCGCCTGATCGACCCTGCCGACCTGCCCGCTGATTTCCGCAGCATGATGGCCGGCTATCAATGCGGTTCTGGCAGCTTGCGGATGAATCTGGCGCTCGGCGCGCTGCCCGATTTCAAAGACCTTCCCGGCAACGGTGATCATCTGAAATCCGGGATCATCATGGCGCCGTCGCTGGATTATATGGACCGCGCCTATCAGGATGCCCGGCAATATGGCTGGTCGCGCAAGCCTGTTGTCGAAATGCTTATCCCCAGTCTTGTCGATGACAGCCTAGCCCCCGCTGGCCAGCATGTCGCCAGTCTGTTCTGCCAGCAATTCGCGCCGCAATTACCGGACGGTCGAAGCTGGGAGGATGAACGCGAGGCAGCGGTCGAAGCGATATTGGCGGTCGTCGAAGATCACGCCCCGGGCTTCCGCAAATTGATCCTGGGACAGATGGCGCTGTCACCATTTGATCTGGAACGCAAATTCGGCCTGGTCGGCGGTGATATATTTCATGGCCGCATGTCTCTCGACCAGCTCTGGGCGGCGCGGCCGGTGATTGGCGCGGCCAATTATAGGGGGCCGATAAAGGGTCTGTATATGTGCGGCTCGGGAACCCATCCTGGCGGCGGTGTCACCGGCGCACCGGGCCATAATGCCGCCAAAGCGATCCTGCGGGAACGGGGTTTTCTGGGTCGCTGGCTCCGCTGACGCTACGACGGGCTGGCCAAATCAGCTGCCTATTGCACCCAAACCCCTACAGGGATAGTTTCCCGGAATTGGGATGGGAGATTCAATATGCGCAAGTCACTGATGTTGGCAGTCTGCACGGCTGCTCTGGCTATTTCGGGCTGTTCGGGAAACAAGGACGAGGACAGCGAGAGCGCGAAAGTCACCAACACGGCCTATCCCGAGCAGGTGTTCTGGGGCGATACCCATCTCCACACCGACAACAGCATCGACGCTTTTGGTTTTGGCAACCGGCTGGACGCCGAGGCAGCCCTGAGATTTGCCCGCGGCGAAGAAGTCACGGCGACCAAAGGGGCCAAGGCGAAACTGTCACGCCCGCTCGATTTTCTGGTGATTGCCGATCACAGCGACGCGATGGGTGCGACCAAAGCGATCATGGAAGCTCCCCGTATCGCCCTGCTGACCAATAAATTCCTGCTCCGCTGGCACGATATGATGAACGAGAGCGATGAAGGCTCGTTGCAGGTAACGTCGGAACTTATCGATGGCGCGGCAAAGGGAACATTGCCTGCGTCCCTGACCGACCCGGAACAAACCAGAGAACGCACGACCGATCTCTGGGCAAAACATGGCGAGACCGTCGATCAATATAATGAGCCGGGAAAATTCACCGCCTTCATGGGCTTTGAATATACACCGATGCCGGATGGCGACAATCTCCACCGGGTTGTGATGTTCCGCGACAGCCCCAAGAAAATGGGCGACACCATCCCCTTTGGTGCTCTCGGCGCGCAGGATCCGGAAAAACTATGGGCTTATATGGCAGCCTATGAGCAGAAAACCGGCGGCAAGGTGCTCGCCATTCCGCACAACAGCAATGTGTCGAACGGCCGGATGTTCGCGATGAACAAATATGACGGCAGCCCGATTGATGCCGCCTATGTGAAAACCAGGGCGCTGCGCGAACCGATTGTCGAGGTCACCCAGATCAAGGGCGACAGCGAAGCCCATCCGTTTCTCTCGCCCAATGATGAATTTGCTGATTTTGGCGTTGCCGGCTGGGACAAATGCAATCTGAGCTGCACCAAGGATATGCCGCCCGAAAGCTATGCCGGCAGCTATGTCCGCGAAGCGCTGAAGCGCGGTCTGGAATTGACGCTTGCGGTGGGCGCCAACCCGTTCAAATTTGGCATGATCGGTTCGACCGACAGCCATACGTCGCTGGCTACGGCGGACGAGAATAATTTCTTCGGCAAGCACAGCGGTAACGAGGCCAACGACAAAAATCGCGCGCTCGAACCGCAAAATCTGGGAACCCGGGAAGGCCGCTTTGGCTGGAATTATCTGTCGAGCGGCTATGCAGCGGTCTGGGCAACCAGCAACACCCGCGAAGCCATTTTCGATGCGATGATGCGCCGCGAAGTCTATGCGACAACCGGCCCGCGGATGCAGGTTCGTTTCTTTGGCGGCTTTGATTTCACCGCCGATGATACCACCAATCTCGTCAAAACCGGCTATGCCAAAGGTGTCCCGATGGGCGGCGACCTGAGCGGCGGCGGCGGTAAAGCGCCAAAATTCCTGATCAGTGCGCTGATGGACCCGGAAAGCGCCAGTCTGGACCGGATCCAGGTGATCAAGGGCTGGGTCGATGCGACCGGCAAGAGCCAGGAAAAAATCTATAATGTCAGCTGGAGCGGTGCCAACACGCGCAAGCTTGGCGCCAATGGCAAGTTGACTGCGGTACCCAATACAGTGGATCTGACCAAAGGCACATGGGACAATGCAACCGGCGCGCCGGAGCTGGTCACTTTCTGGCAGGACCCCGATTTCAACGCGGCGCAGAACGCATTTTATTATGTGCGGGTGCTGGAAATTCCGACGCCGACCTGGCCGGTCTATGATGCGCTCAAATTCCGTCTGACCCTGCCCGATGAGGTGATCAAGATTCAGCAGGAACGCGCCTATAGTTCGCCGATCTGGTATACGCCGTCTGCTTGATCTGTCTGCTCCGTTCATGCGAAGCCTGTCGCCGGACGGTTACCGTGATCGCTTGACTGGCAGCGTCTGAATCTAATGGGTTGCACGATATATGTTGCGTAAGTTTATTCGAGAGCCGCTGATCCATTTTCTCGGTGGTGCGCTGCTTATTTTTGCTTTTTTCTGGGCCACCGGCACCGGCCGTGACCCTGCGGACTATGCGATCAGCATCGATGCAACGGATATCGACCGGCTCACGTCCGACTGGCAGCGAAATTTTCGTCGTGCACCGACACAGCAAGAACTGGACGGCCTGATTGATCAGGAAATTGCCGAAGAAATTTACTATCGCGAAGCCTTGCGGCTGGGCCTGGACAAAAATGATCCGGTCATCCGTCGCAGGCTGTTCACCAAAATGCGATTCATCGATAGCAAGGACGAAGAAAATATCGCGCCAGCCGATAGCATCCTGCAGCAATGGATGGACGAGCATCCCGGAAAATATGCCCTGTCGCCGCTCTGTGATTTCGAGCAAATCTATCTCGGCCAGATCAGCGCGGCACAGGCCAGCGACTGGATTGCTCAACTGAACGACGGTGGAAATCCCGCCGCAAATGCAAAATCCATTTCCCTGCCTGCCAGTCTTGAACGAGCCAGCATCACAGAAATTGCGCGCCAATTCGGCGATCGCTTTGCCGGACAATTGGCGGAACTGGAACCGGGTCGATGGAGCGGCCCGGTCACTTCGGGCTTTGGCGTTCACGCGGTCAAGATCACCGCGAAAACACCCGGCAAAAAAGCGACTCTGGATGACGTCCGGCAGCGGGTAGTCAACGACTGGCGCGCAGCCCGGCAGGCCGAGCAGAAAGAAAAAGCACTTGCTCGATATCGGGCGCAATATGAAATCAAGGTGGCTGGCCGTCCATGAACCGCTGGTTCGCCGTCCTGTTTATCTGTCTAGGGCTTGCCTTATGCCCGACCAGCGCCCGCGCCGACGAGCTGCGCCCCGCCTATATCGAAATGACGGAGCAATCGCCGGGCCAATGGTCGCTGCTGTGGAAGGCATCGACCAATTCGCGTCTTGGGCAGGCCGGTGAAGTCACAATACCGGAGAATTGCAAGGTACAAGGCGAACCCGAGCGCGAATATTCCGGCAGCAATATTCTCACCCGCCTCTCGCTGCGCTGCGACGGATCGGTGCAGGGAAAGATTATCGGCCTGAAGGGCCTGGAACTGTCAACCACCGACGCGCTGGTGCGCATTGCCCCGATCGGCAGCGCCATGCAGACATTGCGGCTGACCCCGGACCAGCCCGCCGCCAGTCTGGCCAAGCCCTCGGTGATTTCCAATGTCGCGGCGACCTATACGATCCTCGGTTTCGAACATATATTGTTGGGATTCGATCATCTGTTTTTCGTGCTGGCGCTGGTGCTGCTGCTCAAGGGCGGCTGGCTGGTCGCCAAAACCGTCACCGCCTTTACCATCGCGCACAGTCTCACGCTGGTCGGCAGCACGCTCGGCTTGCTGTCGCTGCCACCACAGCCGGTGGAAGCGGTGATAGCGCTGTCGATCATCTTTCTGGCCGTCGAGGTGGTGAAATCCAGGCCGGATGATATCCGACTCTCGGAGCGGTTTCCCTGGATCGTCGCGTTTCTGTTTGGCTTGCTCCACGGCTTTGGCTTTGCCGGCGCGCTTGCTGAAATAGGCTTGCCGGAAGGCGACGTTCCGCTGGCTTTGCTGACCTTCAATCTGGGCGTCGAAATCGGACAGCTTGCCATCGTCGCTGTCGCGCTAGCCGCGCTGCACATCTTGCGGAAATTTCAGATCCATTGGTTGCATCCCACCAAGACCGCCATGGCCTATGGCATCGGCATCATCGCCACCTACTGGTTTGTTGAACGGATGATCGCCTGACTCATCAGCCATTGTGACTTGCGAACATGGATTTTGGCCTTCGCTCCGAGAGTCGGAGCAAAGGCCAAGAAGTTGGTTTCATCGATGAAGTCCCGGGCGAAAACTATCCCGCTGGCGGTCTGTGCGCGTCTTCCGACCAATCCTGCCGCGCCGCCCATTCTTCGAGCGTCTCGAATTCGACTTCCGGCAGCCGCTGCTGCATGAAGTCGGTGTCGACTTCGAACGGCCGGGTGACATTGTTGTTGTTATATTCGTAGAAAGCGGTGATCCCGGCGGCCATGGTTTCGCGATTCTCGGGCGGCACATCGTCGCCAAAGGCTTTGACCAGATAGTCCCCGAATTCCTTCGGTGTACAGGGATCATATTTGATTTCATGCCCGAACACGCGGGACAGGGTCTCGGCCACTTCCGGTGGCTTCAGACGCTGTGGGCCACCGATGTTCATCCAGGATCCTTCAAAGTCCGGCCGGTCCATCGCGGCAACCATGCATTTGCCGACGTCATCAAGACTGATCCAGTTGGCTTCCAGAGTCGCGTTGTGCGGATAGACATAGCGTTTTTCATCGACGATGAACGGCCGCGCCCAGTTGGTCAGCAGATTGTCCATGAACAGCACCGAACCGAATACCGTGGCCGGCATGCCGGAACGGAAGATTTGATTCACCGCGATCGTATTATTGCCATATGTGAACGGATCACCGGGACGCTCCGGAATCCAGCTTGAAGTGTTCCAGACAAAACGCTCGGTGCCGGCTTCCTTGGCGGCTGCCGCGACCTTGCCAACCATCGAAGCGCGATCTTCGCGCGCCTGCAGCGGATGGGTATAGAAAACGGCGTCCGATCCCTCAAAAGCGGGAACCCAGGTCGATTCATCGGTGAGATCGATCTGGCGGCACTCGTCTGCTGTGTTGGCGCCACCCAGATCGGGATTCTCGCTACGTGACAAGGCGCGAACCTTGTGACCCGCTGCTGCCAATTGCCGTATTTGTGCAAGGCCTTGCCGGCCTGTTGCACCCACGACTGATACCAATGCCATGATTCGCTCTCCTGTTATATTTGCAGCAACGCTAGAGGCGAATATGCGCGGCCCCAATGCTCCATTTTGTCAGGACATTTTTGTTAGGGCCGACTTTGCCAGAGATCGCTCAGGACGTCTGCTCGGTCAGCATCGCCTGCCAGCGCTGCATGCCGGAAATCCAGCGTTCGGGATCGGCGCCCTTCTGCTTGATATAGTCGCCCACTTTGGGGTGGGGGAGAATCAGGAACCGCTCGTCGCCGATCGCCTCGACGCAGATATCCGCGACATGCTCCGCCGACACGATCCCGTCCTTGGCGACAGTGGATGTGTCGACGCCGGCGATCATCGGCGTATCGACGCCTTGCGGACAAAGGACAGAGACCTTCAATCCTTCTGCGCCGTGGGTTATCGCCAGCCATTCGGCCACACTGACCGCGGCGTGCTTGGTCACCGAATAAGGTGCGGAACCAATTTGTGCCAGCAGCCCGGCCGCCGAGGCGGTGTTGAGCAGATAGCCACCGCCGCGCGCCAGCATCTTCGGCACCAATATCCGCGCGGCCCGGATATGGGCCAGAACATTGATGTCCCATATATTCTGCCAGACGTCATCATCCACTTCGACGCCGCCACTGGTGATGATGCCAGCATTGGAAACGAACAGATCGATCGGGCCGATATCGGATTCGACGGTTTCAATCAGATGACTGATATCCGCTGCCAGAGACACGTCGGTCTTGATCGCCACGCCGCCAATTTCATCGGCGACCGCCTGCGCGCCTGCCAGATCACGGTCGGCGCAGATGATTTTCTTTGCGCCTTCCGCTGCAAACCGGCGGGCCATTGCCGCCCCGATACCGCTGGCGCCGCCAGTGATGACGATAATCTTGTCTCTGAGTTCCATTTTGATCTTGTCCCGCTTGAATAAATTAATCACTCGCTTAAAGATGCATACCGACTAGAACAAGAGCAAGATTGCCTGCGGGCCAAAGCTCACCCAAAAGTCTAGCCCGGAACAAAGGAGAACAGAATGTACAGTCACATGATGGTCGGATCGAACGATATTGACCGCTCGAAAAAATTCTATGATGCGTTGTTTAGCAGCGTCGGTGGCCCGGAGGCCATGGTCGATCCAAAAGGTCGACTGATGTATATCCACAATGGCAGCATATTCATGGTCACACCGCCGATCAACGGCGAAGAAGCCACCTGTGGCAATGGCATGACGGTTGGCTTTGCCATGGCCGATCCAGCGCAAGCCGATGCATGGCACAAGGCCGGATTGGCAGCTGGCGGAACAGCCATTGAAGACCCTCCTGGTGTGCGCGAAAATCCGGGCATGAACCTCTATCTCGCCTATCTGCGTGATCCGGATGGCAACAAGCTCTGCGCCCTCCACCAGATGGGTTAAGCCTATGCCGAACAAAAGCACCCGCATCGGCGGCGCGAGTGGCTATTGGGGCGAAAGCGCCATGGCCACGCCGCAGCTGCTGGATGCGGGTGTGGATTATCTGGTCTATGATTATCTCGCCGAGATCACCATGTCGATCATGGCCCGCGCTCATGCCAGGGATCCGGCAGCAGGCTATGCCGGCGATTTCATCAGCGCGGTCCTGAAACCCCATGCCCGGGCCATTGCCGCGCAAGGGGTGAAGGTGATTGCCAATGCCGGCGGCGTCAATCCCGCCGCCTGCGGCGAAGCGGCGCGGGCCCTGATCAGGGAGCAGGGACTGGACCTCAAGGTTGCGGTCATCACCGGCGACAATCTGCTGACCGAACTGGAGGCGATCGCCGCCGAAGCGCCGACCGAAATGTTCACCGGTGCGGCCTTTCCGGACAAGCAGAAAATCGCCAGCATCAACGCCTATCTCGGAGCCTTTCCGATTGCCCGAGCGCTGGCCGAAGGCGCGGATATCGTGATCACTGGCCGCTGCGTCGACAGCGCCGTGACGCTGGGCACCTGCATCCACGAATTTGGCTGGTCGGCAAGCGACTATGACTTGCTCGCCAGCGGCAGTCTGGCGGGTCACCTGCTCGAATGCGGGCCACAGGCGACCGGCGGCAATTATACCGACTGGGAAGACGCCGGCGATATCGCCAATATCGGCTATCCGATTGGCACGGTCTCATCCGACGGGTCGTTCACCGTCACCAAGCCCGAGGGCACCGGCGGCTGTGTGACGGTCGGCACGGTATCGGAACAGATGCTCTACGAAATCGGCGATCCGCAAGCCTATATGTTGCCCGACGTGGTCTGCGATTTTTCGCAGGTCGAGATTGTCCAATTGGCTCCGGATATGGTTCAGGTTTCTCCCGCGCAGGGCTATGCCGCGCCGGATCAGTATAAGGCCTGCCTGACCTATGGCGAAGACTATCGCGGCGGGACCTATGTCAGCTTTTACGGCTTTGACGCCGCCCGAAAGGCGCAAAAATTCTGCGACAATGTCTTTGTCCGCGCCAATAAAATCCTGCGCGGCCACAATCTGGGCGACTATAGCGAAACCAGCGTCGAACTGATCGGTGCGGAAAGCCAGTTTGGCGATTTTTCAACCGACCATGAACCCCGCGAAATCGTCGCAAAAATCGCCGCCAAGCACAGCGAAGCCGCGGCCATCGGCATATTGCTCCGCGAACTGACCGGCCTGGGCCTGGCGACACCGCCAGGACTGAGCGGCTTTTCCGGTGCGCGCGCGAAACCATCCCCCGTGGTGCGGTTATTTTCCTATCTCACACCAAAAGCTGCGCTGACCATCGAGATCGATGTCGACGGCAAAAACATCGAATTTTCCGATAGTGCAGGTCAGGCTTTTGATCCTGCTACGATCACCCGGCCGGCCGATCCGGCGTTTACCGAAATATCGGACGATATGGTCACCTTGCCGCTGATCCGGCTGGCCTGGGCCCGCTCCGGCGACAAGGGCAACAAGGCCAATATCGGTGTGATCGCGCGCGATCCGGCCTTTCTTCCCTATATCTGGGCGGCGCTAAGCCCGGATTCCGTGGCCCGGCGCTTTGGCCATTTTATCGAAGGCGGTGCCGATGCCGCAAAGATCGACAAATTTTATCTGCCGGGCTCCCATGCGATCAATTTCCTGATCGATGCCGTGCTCGGTGGCGGCGGCGTGGCGAGCATCAGAAATGACGCCCAGGGTAAGGGCTATGGCCAGATATTGCTCGCCCACCCGGCAGCGATCCCGGCTGCACTCGCCAAAAAACTGGACTAGAAAAGGAAGCAATTGATGATGCAGGAAGCCCAGGATTTCAAGGACGAAAGCGACACGCTCGCCGCCGTGCTCGCCGATGCCGATGAGGCTGTTTTTGCCACCGTCACCCAGTTCAAGAGCTGGACGATCGAGGATGTCGTCGGCCATCTGCATATCTGGAACGCCGCAGCACTGATGACGCTGCAGGATCCCGACGCCTTCAAGCAGTTTATCCGCGATATGATGGGCGCCTTCAAGACCGGCAAAAGCCATGTCGATGTGCAATATATATGGCTGGACGCCCATGCCGACGGCATCCGCGGCAAGGCCCTGTTCGACGCCTATTGCGACTATTATCCGAAGCTGGCCACCGCCTATGGCGAAGCCGATCCCGAACATCGCGTCGCCTGGGCCGGGCCCGACATGACCACCCGTTCGAAGATCATCGCCCGCCAGATGGAAACATGGTCGCACGGGCAGGAGATATTCGACATATTGGGGCAAGAACGCAAAGATGGCGATCGCATCCGCAACATCGCCCATCTTGGCGTCACCACCTATGGCTGGACCTTCCGCAATCGCCGCGAAGAGCCGCCCGCTCCCAAACCCTTTGTCCAACTGACCGCACCATCCGGTACCGTCTGGGAATGGAATGACCCGCAAGAGGATAATGTTGTTCGCGGCAACGCCGTCGAATTTGCCCAGGTCGTGACCCAGACCCGCAATGTCGACGACACCAAATTGGAGAGGGTCGGCGCGACCGCTCGCCAATGGATGGAAATCGCGCAATGTTTTGCGGGCGGTCCGGAAACGCCGCCAGCCAAGGGAATGCGGCGTATAGTTGCGGACTGAATGGAAGAGACGATGACCACAGTATTGCAGGAAGAAGCCCGGATCAGCAGCGGTCTGTCAAAAATATTGGGGCGACAATATAATGCGGTGCTCGGCCGGATGGTGGCGCGGATCACCCTGGCCGCTAATGCGCGGCGGGATATCGACAAACATATGCACATGATCGCGTGACAGAGCGCCGTGGATGATCTTCACGCCCAGCTCGTCGCAAACCTGCTGGATAATCGCTCGCTCCCGCAGGCGTGACTCACGATGCAGCACCTTGAAACGGTATTTTGGTGCTCAGACAATGTGATAACGATGATGAAAAGCCGGCTGAGACCTGGGTGAATATGGGATACGGATAGTGTTCCCCGTCAGCACCTGTGGCACAAATTTGATGTTGTAAGTTAAGGAGGATTTGGGTCTCGTCGTAGTGACGAAGGAACGAAGATGAGACCCAAATCCTCAAAACCCAAAGCGAGTGCTGAGCGG